>ERZ773010.50-NODE-50-length-89694-cov-71.435949_pt1 | contig 89694 bp, 75 predicted proteins | sample MGYA00580842_ERZ773010 | MGnify/ENA primary metagenome ERZ773010 (study PRJEB29015, sample SAMEA2737982) | human oral metagenome | biome: human oral; feature: human-associated habitat; material: dental | place: China | collected 2107 ... | reverse complement strand
CGAGGTACTTCTCTTCGACTTCGGATTTCCACTCGTCGAGCAGTCGCACGATGTCGAAAAAGGAGATAGTCTCTAGGTGCAGAGTGCGTGTACTAAGATCAAGGCACGCCCACCCCGAGGCTTGTGTGTCGGGGTCAATGCCGATGAGTAGAGGGTGTTTTTCCATATCCTTTGCTCTGTTATTCGTCGGAGGCATCTTCTAACAGATCTATAATCTTATCGATGGTTTCTTGGATAATATCAAGAAACTGCTTCCCTAGCACTATGTGGATTGCGGTTTCAACAATATCCACTACCTCTCTACCTGTGTATGTCTCATTGTCATTGATATGCCTTTCCCTGCTCTGGACTACAAGCCTGAGCATTTCATCGCTTTTTTCTAGCTCCTCGCTAAGATTACGGAAGTACTCGAGAGCCTTCTTCTTCTCGTCTTTTTCGTTGGTCATCATATCTCTTTATTGCTTAGAATGGGAGGTCATTATCGGTATTCAGTATTAGGGAGGGTGGTATCTTGACCGACTCGTATCTGGTGGAATGTGATCATATCTACCTGCGTTGGATGCACACCCAAGCTGTCTTGGATATACACCCACCATCTGTCGGGGTGAGAGTATTGTCCATTCCCAGTAGATGGTGAGTATTCCTTCTTGACAACCCTCCCACTGTAGCTCTTGGGCTTTGGGAAGTAGCGGAGTCTGACATATTCAACACCGCCGATTAATGCGATGGATGTGACAAGTAGGGCGATAACAGTCTTCATATTCGATAGTATTAATGCCCTTAGAATGGGAGGTCATTTGCGGTAGTTGGCTGAGGGTGCTGGGGTGCTGGCGCTGGCGCTGATGCAGTCTGCGCTGGGGCGTACGCTGTCGGCTGTGCTACTTGGGGCTCGATATTCCAGCAGCTTAGCTGGGTGTACCATTTCCCGTTAAACTCTTTGCTTTCTGCGTTGAAGCTCACTGTGACGACATCTCCCACCTTCGGGGCAAGCTGGTTACACTTGTCGCCGAAGATCTGAAAGCACACCTTCTTAGGGTACTGCTCGACAGTCTCGATGACGAAGTTCTTCTTCTGCCAGCTGTTTCCTGACTTACTCACCCCTGTCTCTAGGGGGAGCACTTGGATGATTGTTCCTTGGATTTCCATTTTTTCCGTGATTATGTGTTGCTTGTTGTCCTGTAGTCTGTGCCTGTTAGCTGTACCTCGACAAGGTCATTCCGCAAGCGGGAGTAGGCTCTGTCGCCGTATAGGCGGTGGATCTCGTCCCATGTTAGGTTAGTCGTGATGATCATTGGTGCATCTCTGTACCCCAAGTCTGAGCGCTGGCAGATGAGGTCGGCGATACTCCCTCTTGTGCCATAGCGAGAGAAGCTCTCAGGCTCTGCGCCGAGGTCTCCGATGTGGAGAACACGGTACCTCAGTGCTGGGAAAGAGGCATCTGGGCTCTCGACGTAGGAGGATACGTGGTCGCAAACGTGGGCATTGTAGTTCCAGAGGAAAGGCTCCATCTTGGACTTTGAGGAGACCCCGTCCCAGAATGGACGATGTAGGTCTATGCCCTTGGCCAGCACCCAGAGGAGCTTGACGAGAAGTGTCTTTCCGGTGCCCGTTGAACCGGTGATGATAAGCCCTTTCATGGGGTCGTTGATCTCCGGATGAGGGAGTGCTAGTAGCCAAGCGAGAGCCTTTCGGTATGCTGAAGCGTTGTCTGAGCCGAGGTGGAAGTATCCCGTACCTGACTCCCTACGCCCAAGGGCGACGAGATAGCCAAGGGCGGTGTTAACATCTAGATCCTTGTAGCTCTCTGACCAACTACGATGAGGAAGGGCACTCATCCTGGATCTAGGCATGGAGGCTACCTCATTCAGTACGTCGGCAAAGGCAGAGGTGTTGTTTTCAAATTGCATGATGTGGTGGCCTAGAATGGCACGTCTTCGGGGGTGAATTTTTTTGCGAACTCGATCGCATCAAGCTCTTCCTGTGTTGGCACTCGGGCTTTGGCTTGCTCGTTCGCAGCCGCCCAATTTTGGTTAACCATCCCACGAGACCCCAAGGAGGGTGCTGTAGCAGGCTCAGGGTCTCTGTAGTTCCCAGCCTCAATCTTGGAGAAGTTGTCTAGCTTGATGATCCAAGCCAGACTAGCACATGCTGGCGACTTGGCAAAGAAAGAGGACTCCTTGGCTTTTTGCAGGACTGAGCGGAAGCGTTGGATGATAGACAGAACCTCTTCGGGGGAAGCCCGCCTCCATTCTGGGCGCTGAGACCCATCTGCGGGATCTGGCACAAGTGCCCAATAGAGCTCCTCAGCCTTTTCCCTCATCTCCTTGCTTATCACCTTGGGCGGAGACGAAAACGAGCTCACCCCGCTTGTATCGACAGCGTAGATCTCTTTCCACACCTCGGCGTAGGAGTTAAGGTTAGGCGTTGGAGTTAGCAAGCGCTCCACCCAATCCCGCATCTGTGGATCTTGGATCTCAGCTATCGCCCTCCTCTCGGCATCCCACCTCTCCTCTTGAGCGCCCTCTAAGCCCCCTGAGGGGGTTTGGGGGAGAGAGCTTATATCTTTATCCTTTAACCTTTCTTCTTTAAGGGGGCGTTTAGCCCCCCCTATAGTCCCCCCCAAACCTTGTTTTTTTTCGGGCTCTACCTTGTTTTCTTCGGCGTCTACCTTGTTTTCTACCTTGTTTTCTTCGGCGTCTACCTTGTTTTCTACCTTGTTTTCTTCGGCGTCTACCTTGTTTTCTACCTTGTTTTCTTCGGAGTCTACCTTGTTTTCTACCTTGTTTTCTTCGGAGTCTACCTTGTTTTCTACCTTGTTTTCTTCGGTGTCTACCTTGTTTTCTACCTTGTTTTCTTCGGCGTCTACCTTGTTTTCTACCTTGTTTTCTTCGGCGTCTACCTTGTTTTCTACCTTAGGTCTACCACCTCCTTTACCCTTTCGCCCACCAGCCTTCATCTTCTCTCGTGCCTTTTCGGAGATATTACGCTGGGGCTTGTCGCTCGGGGTTTCTTCGCTAACATTCACACCTTCCGGAGCCTCTTCTTTTTGAGAGGATCGCATCCCGTCAAGAGTTTGGAAGTGCTTACGTAGGCGGGGCGAGAAGAAGCGCCCATCCTCTGTCTTGAAAAGATCTGAGTCCTCAATCACCCAGCGGATGAGCGAGACTGGAGCTGGTGACTTGATAGCTAGGCGAAGCATTCGAGCATCATTGGGATAGCTATAATCGTATTTGTCAAGCTGGGCGAGCTTGGCAAGGATGGCGCAGAAGACACCGAAGGCAGCTTCACCTTTGGTGGAACGAAGGCGCTCTATCTTCTCATCGTCAAGTACGACAACGTCAAGAGGTACATATCGGTGCTTGCACATAGGCTCTGGTGTTATCTCTTTCGGGTCATCTTGCCCTCTCTCCGATTGAGCTCTGAGAGGATTGTGGTGTCAAGGAGGAGCGTTGTCCTGCCCTCCTGAACAAATGCCTCGGGGTACTTCTTGATACGCTCCCTTAGGGTCGTTTGATTACGTATACCTAGGTACTCCATGATAGCCTTTCTCCCGGCGATCATCCGTCTATCGGATGCCGACTTAAGAGCTAGCTCCTGCCTAAGGATCTCAGCCCCCTCACGCATGGCGTCTTGGATGATAGCTCGCAGATCATCGGGGCTGAGCATAGATACCTGCGGTGTGTAATAGTTGGGGATTGACATAACACTTAAGCCTAAAAAGGTGTCTTGTTTATCTCTATGGATAGCCCAGGCGAAGCGATCTCTGTGTAGATCCCTGTAGCCTCAACTATACCATCTCTGCACTTCTGCTCGTCAGAGTTCCCGTCGGACAGGTGTATGAGTAGTATGCTTCGAGATGAGGAGAGATCGCTAGACAATAGCGTCTTCCGGCACGCCTCGTAGCTCATGTGTGACTTAAGGGTACGCTTATACTGGGCAGGGTGTATCTTGCCTGAGTCAAGCCTAGCCTTAATCAAGTCGCCGTTGTAGTTGCACTCTATAAGCCAGTGTGTGACCCGAGGGAACTTGTAGCGCAGAAGGTAGGAGTCTGTGACGAATAGAAGTCGTCCCATTTCCCTATGCTCGATGAGGTAGCCAATGGGCTCCTGTGCGTCGTGCTCGACGTCGAAAGGGAGGACAGAGAAGCTACCTACCCTAAAAGGCGTCTTGCTCTTGACATATCGGATCATAGGATCGTCTTCGAGATGCAATGCTTCTGCTGTGCCTTTGGAGCAGTAGAGGGGTATCCTCCTGCTGGTGATCCAGCGCACCTCTCGGGCGTGGTCTCCGTGCTCATGCGAGAGGAGACACCCCGAGAGGCTCTGGATATTATAGTCCAATGCTCGTAGAAGTTCGGAGCTCCTAACACCACACTCTAGGAGGAGCATCTCTCCCGAGGACGAACGAAGGATATAGGCGTTACCAGCACTGCTAGAGCCAAGGACTATAAGTCGCATGCTAGAAGGGTGCTTGTACTTGTTCTGCTGTCGGCGCTTCAGATGACTCCGCAGAGGCACCTGACGCCTCATGGATCTCTCCCGTTTCCGCATCAAAATCCAGTGCAGAGGAGGCTGTCTCTTCTTCTACCTGCGTGGCGACCTCATGGCTAACATCCTCGTAGGGGACATCTTCGATCTCCTCATCCTCCTCAACCGTTCGCATCCCCATGGATAGCTCGGGCGCATATACGCTAGTCCACCAAGATGCTGCACGATACATAAGCATCTGCTTTGGCATTGTCTGCCACTTGCTACCAGCCCTATTGTACCAGCCTTCGTCGATGGATAGTCTGATGGTGATGGGGCTGGACTCTAGCACCTCATCTGTCCCCTTAGCTCGGGTGTAAGCTACACACTCAATATCCTTGATAGTGCCGTAGTCTTTACCAGCGACTACTCCGACCTTCCCGAGCTCACGGAAGCGGAACTTAAGAGGCTCGAAGCGACCGCAGGTATTGACCGTGGCGATCAAAAACTTTGCGCTCCACGATGGTCTTCCGTGCACGATGTAGAGATTTTGCATAACCATCAGAGGGCTAGCGCCGATGCGACTTGCTACATCTAGAGCGATGACGCAGTTAGCTATAGCCTTATCTGCGCCAACTTTTGTCGTCTGGTATTGCTGTGGCACGAGCTCTGATGATGCGAACATCTTAGAGGCTCGCTGGATGCTGTCCAGCTGGGCGGGATTGCAGAAGTCGATTCCCGAGTATGCAACTGGCGCTGGCGCAGGAGTAAAGGTCTGCGGATTTGCAGGCATGTTTGTTGGTGTCATTGTCTTGTTAATTGTTATGGGTGACTATTAGCTCCTTGTCATCGGTGACTCGGAGGTTGATGATTTGCATAGGTAGATCCTCGGGGATATGCTGTACACTCTCCCGCTCGTCGATGAATACCGGTGCGGTGATCTGTCGCTTGTCTGAGAGCGTTCGGATAATCTCTAGTCCCGCATTAACTCGGCTAGCTGTGTTAGCCACTTGGATAGGGACTCCATCGACAAGAGGCACACACACCTCTATAGGGGAGGTACGATCTCGATCCTCGTTGGTGTAGGCGAAAAGTTGGAAGGTGACACCTCGGAAGAGCTTGTTGATAGCCTCCTCGCTAACCTCCACCTGACGGAGACTTAGGCTCGTAGCTTGAAACTCCTCCCTCTCGGCGTCCGCTATCTGTTGGCTAAGCTCTACTCCCCGATTGCTTAGATCTTGCTTGCGTTGGATGTATTCCGCACGCTTACGCTGCTCCTCAAGGGCTAGCGCTATCTCCACTCGTCTATCACTGAGCTTCTTTCGCTCGGCTTGGTAAGCCTTCGTGCTGTCGGTGGTTATCTCGGCACTATTAGCTTCGATTGTGGCGGAGAGGAAAGCTATCCTAGCCTCCGTCTCTTGGTAGGCAGGGATATACTTGGGATCCGTCGGCTTAGTATCCTCTGGCGCTGGGAGGTCGGAGAGCTGGTATCGTAGCTTCTTTTCATCATCCTCTAGCTGAGTGGCTCTCTGAGTACTCTCGCTTAAGGCTACTATCCACTCCTGGATGGACTGCTCTATTCGCTCCTTCTTCTCTTTGAGATGGGAGGCTTCAAGCCCAATACCCTTTAGCCGCTCTTCTTTGGCACTCTCCCAGATCCCTAGCGCCTCATTGACCTTCTCTTCTGGGAGAGGTTGACCACAGTGAGAGCAGGTCGTATCGCCGTTGTAGGTGGCGCTCTTCTCCGATACCCACTTGTCCCTCAGGGCTTCGATCTGTCGGTCTAGCTTCTCGACTTCATCCTCGTAGGTCTTCTGTTCTTTCGCCAGAGCCTGTCTCTTATCGGCAAGGATCTTAATTTCATCCTCTATCTCTTTGATCCGTCGACTAAGGTCTCTACGCTCAGCGTTAGCCTTGTAGTTTAGCTCATCGACACGAGTTCTTTCCTCTTCGATGATCTTACGCTGGGCACGGCGGAGATCAGCTATTTCTTTTTCAAGGTTCGCCTGCTTATCTCCACGCTGTCGCTCTAGCTCGGCATGAGAGGATAGAGCCTTGTCTATTTCAGCATCACGAGCCTCAATGTCTTTTAGCTCACGCTCCAGAGGAGCGATGTCTGCCGTTGCAGGCATCAAGACGGTGAGCTGGTCAATCTTCGGCTGGATGGTAGCAAGCTCCTCCTTTAATCGCTTCTTGCGTGCGGACAACTCCTTGCGGTAGTCAGATAGGCTCTTGCCAGAGAGACGATCAAGGAGAGCCTTCCACTCGGGGGATCCTTGGGCGATCTCCTCGATAGAGGGGGTGCTTGCTAGGTCAAAGAGGATACCTCGCTGCTCCTTCCACGGGAGGGAAGCGAAGTAAGCGGGATTGGTGAGTAGTTTGAAGGTCGTCTCGTCGATAAGCGAAGCAACACGCTTGCTATACTCGGTGACATTAACAGGCACATCATCCCACCAGCAGTCGGTGTGATGACCCTTGAAGACCTCTTCGGCTTGACCTCGTGGCTTGACCCAGTCCTCGACGAAGGCTCGGCGTAGCTTCACCTCCTTACCGTCCACTTCTAGTACTGCGGATACCTCGCAGGGAGCTTTGTCGGTGGTCTTGCCGTTAGCATCACGGCTCTTAATGTCCTCGTCCTTACGCCCCTCTCGGTCTTTGCCGAAGAGGAGCCAGAGGAAGGCGTCAAAGTGTCGGCTTTTCCCTAAGCCGTTGGAGCCGGATATGGTCGTCTCCGACGGTGAGAAGGTTGTCGTGCGCTCCTGCTCTCCTCGCCAGCCAAGGAGGGAGAGGGATACTAATCTGATTGTTTTCATAAGTCACTGGGAAATCGCTATCTTAGCGATGAGTTAATTCATTGATGTCTAATTTTAGTTTTTCATCCTATGGCAAAGAGCACAGGAAAGACTTCATCGTATCGGAGTGCGGAGACCGGGCGCTACGTAACTAAGACGTATGCCGAGAAGCACCCAAAGACAACGGTGAAAGAGGCGGGCAAGAAGGGCAAGAAGGGTGGATAAAACCTAGCTTCTTCCATGCCTCCCAAGTGAGGTATTCGGTTAAGTAGGCATAAGCTTCTTCGCTTTCTCGGCAGGGGCTTATGCCTACTTTGTCTAGTATCCCAAAGCTAGCGTGCGTGATCTCGTGGATGAGGGTGGAAGCTGTGACCTCGGGAGACTGCCTTGGGCGGATCCAGATAACCGCTAGCCCAGAGTTAAGGAGAAAAAAGCGTCCCCTCTCTTGCTTGCCTGGCTTGGAGTCCATAAGCTCCCTTCGCTCATGCTTGCCCATCTGATCACCAAGCCTACCTAAAGCGTAGTTCCATGTTCCGACGATCAGTGCAACATCACGCATATAGAGGTCTAGTGGGATGAGGTGAAATTGATTGTCTGTCATAACACAATGTTGTCTTGTCTTTGCGCTCCGCCTTTGACCCTCTCGGGCTATCTCAGAGCATTGCTAAACATAAAACAAATGATCAAGTCCCCATCTCCCACTTCTCAGTCGTAGAGGGGCGCCTCAGGTATCAGTCCTAACCTGTGGCAGAGTAATCAAATCTAATAGTCTGTATCCTCTGGCTTGTCTATCTCGCTAAGGATAATTGGGTGGGCTATCGTCAAGAACGCCACACATGCGAGACAGTCAAAGGTGAAGAGGTGGGAGGGCTCTGTGTAAGCCTTGTATAGCACTAGCGCTACAACTATCGGCATCCAAGCGTAGCGTAGGAATAGTCGAATGAGTGTCATGTCGGCAGGCTTCTAGGAGGGGAGATTGGATTGACCTTGTGGGTTATCGACAACTTCCGAAGAGGCAAAGCCTCCTTTCATCAGTAGACTTGCCACCACTAGGGCTAAGAGATCACGGAATTCATCATTCTCGGAAGCTACAGAGGCTAAGAGGTCGACTAGATCCGATCCTCTTCCATAGCCTTTAGATAGCGCAGTATCCATATCTGGATGACTCACTAAAACGATGCCGTACCCTCCGACACTTTCAAGTGCTTCCTTAAGCTCGGATGACTTCTCTCTGATGATCTTTTCTGCATTATTCATTGTCTTGCGTATTTATTGGTGAGTAGTTAAGTGCTGGCAGGAGGTTTCGCTCCCCGCAGTGGACAAGCTCGTCAAGCTGACGCCTTGCCTATGCACCTGGCTCTTATTGCTCAGGCTCTACCAGCGATGGGTTAATCACTATTTATTTGTTATTCCATCGTTGCTTATCAAATATGTCAAAGACCGCTAGGGTGAGGGGCTAGCCCTCGTAAGTGCACAGCCGTTAGCTCTTGAGGTAGTTATACACCGTCGAGCGAGCGAGTCTGTATTTCACACGTAGACTGTGCACGGCATCTTCTGTCTTCATGCCTTCTTCCTTCATCTTGGCGAATGCTATGCGCACCTTTTCAGCTCGCTCTGCAGACACCTTAGATAGAGGCTTTAAGGCTCGTCTCTTTGCCATAAGGTCTACTACTTATTGATATTATAGTTACCTTTGAATGTCCTCTTTTGGACTTCGTGGTACTGTCCTCTCTTGGACTACACTGCAAAGGTATGAGATATTTCTCATATCACAAAATGAAATATGAGATTTAGGACATATCACACACTTAACCAGCTGTGTGATAGCAACAAAAAAATATCCGATGGGTAGACTAGATGCACAACAGGTAATACAAAATCTGCTAGACCATCTTGGCATTAAGGCTCCAACCCTCGCAAGTGAGGTGGATGTGCTATACAGAAGGGTATATGATATACAGTCTGGCAAGACAAGGAAAGTCTCTGGGGATCTAGCGAATAAGATCGTTGCTAGGTATCCTGACATATCCCTGCATTGGCTACTCACTGGCGAAGGCGAAATGCTACGTAAGGCAGAGGATAAGGCAGAGGATAAGGCAGAGGATAAGGCAGAGGATAAGGCAGAGGATAAGCCCAGCCGCATAGAGAGCAACGTCCGCCCTGTCCTTGAGGGTGAGCGAGAGTGGGTAGAGATCCCGCTTGTGCCCTACCGTGCCCGTGCAGGTGTACTATCTGGTTTTGGTGATCCCGAGTGGCAAGACGGCAAGCAGACAATGCATGTACTTGTAGATAGGCGTCTCAGAGGCGACTACCTCATATATGAGGTCGAAGGTGATAGTATGGATGACGGCACTACGAACTCATTCCTTGACGGCGACTTCCTGCTCTGTCGAGTTCTACCGAAAAGTGATTGGCAGTATGGCATAAAGAAGCGCACAATGACATTCTGCGTCATTGCAACAGAAGCGGGCGTCGTCCTAAAGCAAGTCACTAAACACGACAAGGCTGAAGGTGTAATCACATGCCACTCACTGAACCCAGCTTACGACGACTACGAGGTAAACCTATCAGATGTTCAGGCTATCTTCTATGTAGAGCGACTAGCACAGCGGAACTTGTCATGATGGAATTAGGATTAGATGAAAGTCTAGATGATCAGTTTGAAAAACTGAGAAAAGAAAATGAGCAATTCAATATGCGCATTAGCGCTATTGTGCACCGAAACAACCTCGGCATATCTCTAGAAAAAGAAGGAATGACCGAAAGGGCTATAGAACAGTACGAACTCAATGTCAAAGATGGATACCCCGCAACCCATTCATTCTATCGCCTTATGGTCATTTACAGAAGGACAAAATGCTACAAGGAGGAAATCAGAGTAATAAAGAGAGCTATTGACATCTTTTCTTGCGAGAATAAGAGAAGAGCAAAAAACGCTATCTCTAGACATCCCGATAAAGAGGACTGCATTAGAAGAGCTGAACAATCATGCACGCCAATATTCGAAGAGGAAAAAGGTCGAACAACTGTTTTATTTAATCCATATCCAGTTGAAAAGTATAGACAGAGGTTAGACAAGGCGCAAAAACTACTTCAGAAGGAAATGGGAAAATGTACATTGGAACACAAATAATCAAATCATGAGCAAAAAAGCACACATGGCGGTATCCGCATTTGCAATCTCTATATTGGTGTGTTTAAGCCTCCTTATGTGGAACAAAAACATAGACAAAAAGACGATCGAAGACGCCCCACCAATAACAAGAAGCATTTTTGGCTGTACCATCGGAGAGGATAACACAGAAAAGATCCGACGAATTATGGCAGAGAAAGGACTGGCAATCTTCGACTTAGATTCTGCCTCTAATGAGTTAAACAAGACGGAAAGGACACATGTACTGTATGTTCAGGATACCCATTTCGCAGGGGTAGACGCCTCATTTACTAGCTTTATCTTCTTTGACTCTACATTGTACAAGGTCTTCATAATCCTCCCAGAGAAAAGCGACGCCATTAAACTACTCTCAAAATACAATTCGAAGTATGCTTTATATCGCCAAGCAAGCAACGGAAGAACGATTATATTCTCTGACAAGAGAACGCAAATCGTCGTAGATACCATTGGTGCATCCATTACATACATGGACATCGATATATGCAAGAAGGAGGAAGAAATCAACAAATCGGAAATATAGATGAGTCTAAGGTCTACACATGAGGGGATACTCAAGATCGGCGACAAGGAGCTTCCTTGCGTCGTCTTGAGTGATGGCACACGCGTCCTTACAGCAACAGCGGTATTTCACTCATTTGACCGCCCAAGAAAAGGGAACTCAAGTGAGGGAGATAGAGCGGACCGAATGCCTAGCTTTATCAATGCAAATAACCTGCAACCATTTGTTAGTGAAGAGACTAAGGGGTGGACCAGGGTTATAGAATATAAGACCCTATCTGGAGGTGTGCGAACTGGGTATGACGCACGTGTGCTTCGTGGGCTCTGCAAAGTATACATAGACGCCAAGCGTGCCGGAGTTCTTCAGGCATCGCAGGAGCGTTTGGCTATAATATCGGAGGCTCTACTCTTCGCCCTCGCCGATGTCGGTATAACGGCACTTATCGACGAGGCTACAGGATACCAATACATCAGAGAGCGAGATGAGCTGCAGAAGCTACTCAAGGCGTACGTGTCCGAAGAACTTTTGCCTTGGCAGAAGAGATTCCCCGATGCCTTTTACCTGCACTTATTCCGGCTAAATGGATGGGACTATACTATCGAAAGTATAAAGAAAAGACCTGGCGTGGTTGGACGTTGGACGAACATGCTAATATATGAGCAGCTTCCAGATGGAGTCCTTGAAGAACTGAAGAAGATCACGCCACGATCAGAACAAGGCAATTCCACACATCGATACCACCAGCATCTAACAGAAGGGATTGGAAACACCCATTTAGCTGGTCAAATACAGCGTGTTATTGGGATTATGGAGGTTTCTGATAGCTGGCCGGACTTCTTAAATAAGTTCGACAAATCTATACAGTCTCAGGCTGACATGAAGAAAATTTCACGGAGAGGTCAGACAACGACAACGACAACGACACCGACAACGACACCGACAACGCACAAGCGCCAAACGGTGAAAGTCGAAGATGATCAGCCTTCTTTGTTTTCAGATAGCGACTTCGAGTAAGTTAAATCAATGTATTAATTGCATACTCCCATAACGACGTATTAGTGGCCTCTCGCCCTCTTACTAGTTGTGTCTAATTCGACACAATTAGGGACGTACAACCCTCGATGATTGCACCCTCCCCTCGTGTCATTTGCTGGCTATCATCTAGCTAAACAAAAAAGACCCTTAACAAGCTGTTGACTAGCAATATCCCTATTTGCTGGTCATTTGCTGATCACCAAGTCAAGGTCTCTATATTATGCTACCTATCCGCCGCCGAAGCCATTTCCTCCTTGACGCACAAAAGGACTGGACTGCTCTAAAGATCCGCCTACGCATACGCTACGGAGGGGGCTATGTTACTAGTATCTTCATCGGGCATCGTGCAGAGCCTGAGAAGTGGAGCAGGGAGATGGAGCGTTGTCTAAAGAATACGACACATGGCGACCAGCGGACGCCAGCATCGGTGATCAATCGAGACCTCCAGATAGCAGAGGAGTGCCTAGAGAGCGCCTTCGCTTTTTTCGAGGAACAAGAGTACCTACCCAAGCCCGAGGAACTGAAGGCTAAATTTTCAGAGCTCGTCGGTGACAAGCTGGGAATGACTATCCGCCAGAAAGGAGCAGAGGGCAATGTTAAGAGTGGTGACAGACTGCTAGACCTGTGGGATGGATATGTAGAAAATGAGCATATACGCCAAGGATGGAGCGAGCGCCATCTAGCCAACATACGCACGGCACGTATGCACATCGACAAGTACCAGCCACGCACTAGACTTGATGATATTGACGAGAAGTGGATCGTTGGGCTTGTTACCTTTCTATCGAAAAACAGAGGGCTCAAGAACACCTCTATAGACAAGACTCTACGTCTGATAAAGCGCTTCCTTCGCTGGGCAAAGAAGTCAGGGATTTACACCCACGACTACCAAGACTTCTTTGAGCTTCGACTCAAGGGGACGGATGCGAATAGATCTGACATCTATCTCACATGGGAGGAGCTGAGCTACATCTACACGATGGATCTTCGCCTTCACTCCGAGAGGATAGCTCGTGATCTCTTCTGCTTCCTATGCTTCACCGGAATCCGCTACGGAGACTTACAGCGCCTCCAGCGCAAGGACGTCACAACAGACGCTATCCGCTTCTTTGCACAGAAGACTGACACCCTCACCGAGATCCCTCTCAACGACCACGCACGAGCTATCCTCGAGAGATACCAAACAGATACTTTTGATGATGATCGAGCGCTCCCGCCAATGGCAGAGCAACGGCTAAACCGCATCATCAAGACGGTATGCCAGCAGGCTAATATAGACACGCCCATTACACGGCTTCGCTATTCTGGCACAGAGCGCACCGAAGAGACCTTCCCCAAATACGAGCTAGTCAGCTCGCACATCGGTCGCCACACCTTTGTCGTCAACGCTCTAGCTCTCGGCATTCCCTCGGAGGTCATACGAAAATATACGGGGCATAAAACAGAGAAGACCATGCTCCCCTACATCGCTATTGTCGACAAGCTCAAGGAGCAGGAGATGGCTAAGTTCAATCGTCCGCTACAGCATAGCTCGGCGGACGAATAGCGGACATTTCGAGTAGTGTTCTATTACTCTCTATTGCCTCTTATTGACACAAGCCTTGCACCAAAAGCCAACGACTAAGCGCAAATAGCAGTCAACAAACACGCTCGTGACAATTTACGAGAGTCCCACTCTGGGTACCACCTTCGACGGAGCCCCGCTGTAAGACTAAGTCTTGCAGCGGGGCTCTTCCTTGTGATAAATACTAGTCGTAATGGTCTTTTAACTAACTCTTTTGGGCTAGAAGGCTATCTTGTCAGGATAAGTGAGATCAAGGCCTTCTTTACCGAACTAGCACCTACTCCAGAGCTAAGCTAGCTAGCTCCCCGAAGGGAAGGTAAAGGGTTTCCGCAAGAGAGGTATAGCTTCGCTAAAGCAAAGCTATACCCTTACCCTGAGCTAACCTATGCTTTGCGCTAAAAGACCTTCAAGACAGCTTCTTTTCCCCTCATCTCTCCATTTCCTGCGCCTAACCTAAAATACTCCCGAGACCGGAGCTGGGAGAAGAGGAGGGATAGCTTTTCCCCCTTGGTGATCTAGGTGAGCGTGGTTATTTGTTGGAGAAAGGATAACTTTGCACAAGCTCCCGACGGCGGGAAGCTCTAGCCTGCGCACGCTTACCACTCTATGAATCCCATCTATTTATCTATCATGGGAGGGCTGGGCAACCAGCTCTATATCTTGGCCTATGCAGACTTCCTTCAGCGAAAGTTAGGGAAGCGCCCCCGTCTGCTGAACTTTGATCGAAATACCTGTGCTCTTACCCCCGCCCAAGATCGCTCTCGGCGTGATCTATCACAAGACCTCTTCACCTATCTGGGCGTGCCTTTGGTCACGACAGGTAGCTGGGAGTTCCGTCTCATACGTACCCTACGCAACTATATCCGCCTCTATCGTGAGCCAGACGGCGAAGCTGGCATCTACCTAGAGCAAGCTCTGCCTCCCCGAGCTAGGCGCCCTCGCCTAGTCTTGCCTGGGCTATGTCGGGTCAGTGGTTACTTTCAGTCCTACCACTACCTATCGTCAACATTCGTCGACCGCATCCGACAGTTCCTGGAGAGAGTACCCTTGTCTCCCGAGTTCCAGACCTTAGCCGAGGGGATCGACCGCTCTGATGTCGCCATCCACCTACGTCGTGGCGACTTCCTCAAGCACCCCGAGATCTATCGGATATTTGGGAGCAAACACTATCTCACAGGATTGGATCAATTAGCCTCCGAAACTCCTATAGGTCAGGTGTATGTCTTCTCGGATGATTTCGAGGGTATCCGAGAGACACTGACTGAGATCGGTCAGCGCTACCCCTTGGTTCTCGTCCAGGGAGGCAACATCTATGAGGATCTCTTCCTACTGACTCGCTTCCGTAGGTATGTTCTTGCCGGAAGTACCTTCTCTTGGTGGGGAGCCTTCTGCTCACAGTACGGAGAGGAGGCACAGGTTGTCGTCCCTCGACAGCCTCTCCGTCGAGCGCACGAAGCAGACAGCTACTTCCCTCCTCACTGGATGAAGATCGAGGCCGAGGAATAAGTTCCTCAACCTTCACCTACTAGGAGAAAGGCTGTATATTTGTAGTCTAAGTTCACATCATCATAATATAAGGTATGTACATGTATGAGGCGAACTTGTCCACGACAAGCTCCCTCTCCACTGGGCTCTACCTCCACTAGTCTCTACCTCGATGTCTCCTCGTGCGAAGAAGTACCTCAAGCGCTTAGCTCTCGGGCTTATCCTAAGCCCCATCCTCGTGGTACTCCTCGTGATGCTCTTGCTCTATGTCCCGCCCCTCCAGCGTCTCGTCGTCAAAGAGACAGCTAGCTACCTGTCACGGCAGACAGGGATGGAGATTAGCCTAGAGAGCGTACACCTCAAGTTCCCTCTTGACCTGAGCTTAGCTGGGCTTCAGATCGTCAAAGCACCAGGCGACACCCTCGCTTCCGTAGGGGCTCTCTCCCTTTCCCCGGCCCTTCGTCCCCTGCTAGATAAGCAGGTGGAGATCCCTCGCATAGCCTTAGAGCGCCTACGCATCCACTATACAGACAGCACAGGTAAGACGACCCTCGGAGCGAAGCTAGAGCAAGCCGGCATCGAGCAGCTCCATGTAGACCTCAATCACCAGCGCGCAACCCTAGGACGCCTAATCACCCAAGGCGGAGACATCACTTATCTAAGCACCGACACGACGAAGAGCGAGAAAGAATCTGAGCCTCTTCGCTGGATCATTCAGGCCGGTACGATCGACCTACAAGACACTCGTCTACATGTCGCTCTACCTTTAGATTCGCTACACATCAAGGCGGATGTCTCCCGCCTACAGCTTGAGCGAGCCGAAGCTCGACTTGAGCAGATGCGCTTCCTCGTGGCACGAGGAGAGCTCGCAGGGCGTGAGCTGAGCTATGCCGTAGATACCACCCGATCAACACGTCCCTATCTCGACTATCAGCACCTCAGTCTCCATGACTATCAGCTAGCGATAGAAGATCTAATCTCCGAGAAGAGCATCCTCAACATGAAGCTCCGCCATGCCCAGCTTAAGGAGCAGTCAGGGCTAAAGCTGATCCATCTCTCGGGAAACTACCAGATGGACAGTCTAGGGATGTCTCTACAGGATCTAGACCTCACGACCGATGTCTCCTCGATGCGTGGTGATGCAGCCATGCCATGGAGTCTCTTCCAGTCTGACCCTACAGCTCCTCTGACCCTACAGCTGAAGACGACCCTCGGCACGAAGGACTTACTCCTCCTCGGGGGCGACCAACTCTCCCAGCAGGCTGAGGGTCGGGCGCTCTATCACCGACTGGCACGAAACCGACTGCTCTCCCCCCTCAAGCTCCAGCTAGACCTATCGGGGACACTCCGAGAGCTTCAGCTTCGCCAGGCAGAGCTGATCTGGCCAGAACTCCTAACCTTCAAGACTCAAGGGAGCCTACGTGAGCTCCTTGACTCCAAGCGTATATCGGGGAAGCTACACCTCGATGGAGCCTTCGGGAAGAAGGCTAACCTGCTCCTCAGCTTGCTTGCCCCTCAGTATGCCAAGGACTATCGTATCCCGACTGACCTTCGTTTGAAGGGAGACGTGGACATTCGTCGAGGTAAATACGAGACAGACCTCATCGCTCAACAAGGCTCGGGGAAGGCATCCCTACGAGGAAGCTATATCGATGCTACGAAGAGCTATCAAGCCAACCTGAAGGTTGAAGCCCTTGACGTTCGCCAATTCTTACCCAAGGACTCCCTTGGTCTGCTCTCGCTAGAGCTTCAAGCTCACGGACGTGGCTTCGACATCTTTGCACCTAGTACCCAAGCCAAGGTGCACGGCAAGCTCCACTCAGCTTCCCGTGGGCAGATGCAGCTCAAAGACCTAACTATCGATGGGCAACTCAAGCAGGGTGTGCTGGCGGTCTCACTCAATAGCATGACGCCAGGTGCGAGTTTCTCCCTCCAACTAGATGGCTTGCTCTCTCGCCAGAGCTTCTCTACGGGGCTGGGGCTTGACCTTATTGACCTAGACCTCCAGCGTCTTGGACTAAGTGATACACCTCTACGAGCCAAACTCCGTCTTGAGGGAGAGCTACAGTCTGACATGAAGGAGAGCCACCGACTAGATGCCGGCATCGATGGGATGGAGTTTGCTTTAGGAGATGAGCAACTCGCTCCTCCCCGAGCCGATCTCAAAGTGACGACAACGCCTGAGACGGTCATCGCTCACCTCACCTCACACGATCTGACGGCGAACCTCTCCGTAGCCTCAGGCCCGACTGCACTTCAGCAACTAATCACTCGTCTGACCGAAGAGACCCTAGCTCAAGTGAAGCTCATCACTGCGGGCAAGTCCGCGACGAAGCACCTAGAAGACCTGACTCCCTACCTTCCCTCCGCCCAACTCCAGCTTCAGGTCGGGCGAGAGAATCCCTTACGCTACTATCTGGCACGTCAGCGCATCGCCCTAGGGAGCCTCGAGGGAAAGCTAACGACTTCTCCTCAGGAGGGGATCAGCGGTAGCATCGCTCTCTCAGATCTACGGGTAGATACGCTACGTATTAACCTCGCCCAGCTTAACCTCTCCACAGAGCGTACGACCATTGCTCGAGGAGATAGCTTATCCCTAGTTCTCTTCGCCTCAGTGATGAAGTCTCGCTTCCGTCAGCAGGAGGGATTCACGATCAGCACAGACCTTAGGACCAGCTTACAGCAGGGACACCTCGACTTCTCTTGGCAGGATGAGCGGGGTACGCTACAGCATGCTATCGAGCTTGAGGGCATTTGGTCTGGAGAAGCCTATCGTCTACACCTGCTAGGGGATCAGCTCCGCATCGCATACAACGACTTTAAGATCAACACCGATAACCAGCTCAGTCTGCGAAAGCGAGACAACTTCCTCCTCGGAGCACTGCGCTTACAGGGTGAACGTAGGGGTGAGCTCTCCCTACTAGCCGAAGAACTGAACCCAGGGCAGCAAGATCTCACCCTCAGCATCAAGAATCTCCACCTCGAAGATTATCGTAGCCTCGGACTACCAGATGTCGGAGGGACACTCTTCGGAGATGTACACTACCAGCGTCAAGGTGATTTAAGCCAACAACCAACGATCTCGGGTGATCTCTCCCTCGCTGATCTCCGCTACGAAGACAAGAAGTTTGGCCTCTTCTCTGCCTCGCTATTCTACGAACCTCGTAGCAACGATTCACACTACATCACGGCTGACCTCGGCTACAACGGGCAGTCAGCGATGGCACTGGATGGCATCTACTACCCGAAGGAAAAGGTCTCCCCACTCAAGGGCTCTCTCCAGCTAACGGGATTCCCGCTCGAGCTAGCTAATCCCTTCCTCCTAGCGAATGGAATGGCACTCCAAGGACAAGCCTATGGCCAGATCTCTCTAGCTGGGAAGCTGACCAAACCACAGCTTACGGGGCAGATACAGCTCGAGAAGGCGCTCGTTGATCTAGCGACCTATGGCACTCACCTGCGCTTAGATACGATCCCTGTTCGTCTAGAAGGCTCCAATATCTACTTCGACCACTACGCTGTGCGACCTTCGTCAGATGCTCAGCACGCCATCTACCTAGATGGCATGATCCGCGAGGCGACCTCTCCGCAGGCTACCGCCTCTCTCCGTATCACCTCTGACGAACTTGTCCTACTCGATGAGCCTCGTCCGACCCTAGAGAATCAGCTCCTTTATGGGAAGATCATAGCTTCGACGAACATGAATGTCTCGGGTCCAATGACCGGACTACGTGTACGAGGCGGACTCAACATACTCAGTGGTACGAACTGCACCTATATTCTACGGGAAGATCCCCTCTCCGCCAAGCAGGCACAGAGCCAGCTTGTCGAGTTCGTCGACTTTGCTGATACCGTCTTCACCAAGGCTCCCGAGGTAGAGACAGCTTCCCTCGGAGGACTAGACGTCAACCTCACGATCCACGTCGATCCCTCGGTCCGTCTAGGAGCAGACCTAACTGCAGATGGAGCGGACTATGTCGATGCGCGGGGAGGTGGCACGCTACACTTCACTTACCCACCCTATGGAGAGATGAGCTTGACGGGACGCTATGAGATGAGCGGTGGTGGCGAACTCAGCTATACGCTACCCGTCGTCGGGAATAAGCGCTTCACCATCAATCCCACGAGCATGCTGATCTGGAGAGGTCCTATATCGAACCCCTACCTCAACTTCTCTGCCGTCAATAAGGTCAAGGCTAACGTCACCACCTCCTCAGGATCAACAGAGCGAGTGAACTTCAATGTCAACATTGGGATCAAGGATTATGTCCGTCGGATGAGCCTCTCCTTCACCCTCGCTGCACCCGAGAACCTCGCTATGCAGAACGCTCTCTCGACTATGACAGCCGAAGAGCAGAGCAAACAAGCCATAGCCCTCATGGCGACAGGTATGTATCTCGGTAGCGGAGCTGGAGCAAGCAATCTCAACCTCAATGCTGCCTTGACCTCTCTCCTGCAGTCTCAAATCAATAAGACTGCTGGTAAGCTCCTCCAAGGTACAGATCTCAACATCGGTATGGATCGCTATGACGGGAGCAATGGTACCGCCGCCCACACAGACTACACTTATAGCTTCAGCAGACGCTTCTATAACGACCGCATCCGTATCATCGTCGGAGGCAAGGTGCAGAGTGGTGATGGGGCAAAAAACCAAGCGCAGACCTTCCTAGACAATGTCTCTCTCCAGTATCAGCTAGACCGTACTGGGGAGCAATACCTAAGTCTCTATCACAAACTCGTCACCGATAATATCCTCGAGGGTGAGTTCACCGAGACGGGGGTCGGGTATGTCCTAAGGAGAAAGGTGAACAGCCTACTTGATCTCTTTAAGCGACGTCGCAAAGTGACCACTCCTGCCCCCAGCTCCATCCTAAGGCGTGAGCTATGGACTCCTATGCAAGACTCAGCGAAGCTCTTACCCGCAGACTCCGCACCCCTAGTACGCCCAAGCTCAAAGTAGCTCATTCCACCCCTTCTAGTCTCTTCCTCATGTCCCGAAGAACTTCTTTAGACTTCTATCGTCCTTTCTCTTGGCGACTAGGGCTACTCCTTGTCCTATGCCTTGGTATTACTTCGTCCTGTTCCCTGCATCGCTTCCAAGAAGAAGGGGACATCCTCTACACGGGGATACGTAAGATCGAGGTCAAGAAAGCCCAAAAGCATCCGTGGCAGGAGCGAGCTGTTGAGGAAGCCACCACACAGCTCCAATATGCACCTAACGGAGCTCTTTTCAGAAGCTCCAGCCTACGTATTCCCTTCCCCCTACTGAGTCCCTACCTCCATATGCGTACCGTAGGAGACTCTACGCTAGGTGCCCGGATTCTACGACGCTTCACCTCTAAGCCCGTTTGGATACGTGATGTCAGTCCCGAGCTTCGCGCTAAGCTCGCCCAGCAAACACTTCAGTCCTACGGCTACCTAGCTGCCACAGCTCAGGCTACTATCGTACCTGACAAGAAGGATTCCCTTCAGGCTCGTGTCGATTACACGCTAGAGCCTGGACATCTATACTTGCTCGACAGCGTAGAGTACTTCCCTCGGGTATACATTCGTCCTGGGCGCTACTTCTACCATCATCGTCTCAGCCAACTACGCCGGGGAGTTCCCTTTTCCCTAGCTGGTCTCGAGGCTGACCGTACGATCACCCGTGCCTTCCTACGTGAGCACGGCTACTACTACCTCAAGAGTGAGCACATCGGCTACCAGGCTGACACGCTAGCCGTACCTGGGCGCGTGTGGCTTCGCACCGTCCTTTCTCCTGAGACTCCTAAAGAGGCGCTCCGTCAGTGGCGTATCGGCAAGATCACCCTCCGCCAGCTCCCCGAAGCCACGGATATCCCCTCCGTCGATCTAGCCACCGACAGTGTAGTTCTCACAGATAGCATCTCCTTCCACTATGCAGGCAAGAAGCTCGTCCGACCAGGTGTCCTCAAGACACGTATCCGCATACGTCCTGGTCGCATCTACCGCAGTGAGGATGAGGAGAGGACGATGGCTGCTCTGACTGGTCTCAATGCCTTCTCCTCAGTAGACTTCTATTTCTCGAAGCAGGAAGAGACCACTCAGCCCAAGACCATACTAGACTCCCTCGCTGCTCCTCAACCTGACAGCGTCAACACACAGCGTCCGACCTTCGCTAGTCAGCCCGACTCGATCGGCACGCTAGACCTCACGATCCTCCTACGTAAGGAGAAACCCTGGAGCACCTACTTAGGAGCAGCCTTCATGCGTAAGTCGACGAACTTCATTGGCCCTGGGCTCTCGGCCTCGGTGGAGCGTAATAACGTCTTCGGAGGTGGCGAAAGACTCTCGGCAAGCGTATCTGGCTCCTACGAATGGCAGACGGGGCGTAACCCTGTCGATGGCTATTCCATCTCGATCAATAGCTATCAGTTAGGAGCAGACCTAGCCTTGACCTTCCCCTCGATCCTCTTCCCGAGGCTGACAGATAGCTATTACAAGTATCCTACGTCTACGAGCTTCAAGGTAGCCCTCCAGGGGATCAACCACGCACGTTACTATACGCTGCGCTCCCTGTCCTTCACGATGGACTATAACTTCCAGCCTTCGGCATCCTGGACGCATCGTATCACGCCGCTAAGCTTAAACTATACGCTACTAACCCGCACCACTGGGCGCTTTGAGGAGCTCATCGCTGACAATCCCGCCTTAGGTCTCAGTCTACGAGATCAGCTGATCCCGAAGCTAAGCTATGCCTTCACCTATAGCTATCGCCCTGATGACAAGCCCCACTACCTACAGCTCTCGAGCGAAGTCAGTGAAGCCGGCAATCTGATCAACGGGGCTATGGCGATGATGAAGCGACCTTATCATGAGATGAAGACCATGTTCGGCGTCCCCTTCGCCCAGTTTGCTAAGGCATCACTCGACCTCCGCTACTCCTATCGCCTCAGCTCTCGCCACACACTAGCTACCCACTTTGCCACAGGGGCGATCTTCGCTTATGGCAATGCTACTACGGCTCCCTACATCGAGCAATTCTATGTTGGTGGAGCGAATAGCATCCGTGCCTTCACCGTCCGAAGTCTAGGACCTGGAAGCTATAAGCCCAAGAACGAAAACTCCTATTCCTTCATGGATCGTGTCGGAGAGTTCAAGCTCGAAGCCAATGTCGAATGGCGTAGTCGCCTATTCGGGAGTTGCTTCGGAGCTCTCTTCCTCGACGCAGGGAATGTATGGCTTCTCCGTCCGGACAGCGATCGCCCGGGAGCAGCGCTTAAGGAATCGGGATCTCTGGGGCACTTCTTAGATCAGGTAGCCGTAGGCACTGGGGCAGGGATACGCTATGATCTCTCCTTCCTAGTCGTACGCTTTGATGTCGGCGTAGGGCTCCATTTGCCTTACACGACGAGCCGATCGGGCTGGTATAACATCCCTCGCTTCCGAGACGCCTTAGGCCTGCACCTAGCGATCGGTTACCCCTTCTAATGCACCACCTAGAGCTCTCTTGAGCCAAGGTTAGTCTTTCATCAAAGGAAGCTATACCTCTCCCCCAGCGAAGGTTATCGTTTGTGGAAAGAGAGGTATAGCTTTCTTTCTTGTAAGCGCTTAGCCTCCTCCGAGGATCCTACGCAGAGCGACTAGCGAAGGTCTCTATCAGATCCCATCAAGGCACCTGCGAGGGAGCATACCCTCTAGCCTTGATCCCTGAAGAGACACACCTGAGCTCAGAGAGCCCTAAATCATCTCGTTAGCTTCGTAGACTATCCACTCGGTCTGATGCCAGAGGAAGCGGGGTTATTATTACCTTTGTACGAGTAAAATGGCAGGCGAAGTGCCGTAATGGAGCCTTCCTCTGCCCCTATGCCTATATATATGAACGAAGACGAACTAATCGGATATGACGACGCGGCCTCCGTGGCCTTTATCCGCAACTATATACCTCAGGAGCTCAAGGAGCTATTAAGTGATGACGATATCGTCTACTTCGTGGATCTGATCTACGACTATTACGAGAGCCGTGGCTACCTCGGTGATGACGTGATCGATGACGAAGAAGCAATCGAAATCGATGAGGAGGAGCTTCTAAACTATGTCGTCCGTAATGCGCAGAAGGATGGTGTCGGCAAATTCGAGCCAGACCAAATCCGCTTTATCGTACAGGGCGAGCTGGAGTACTGCGAGAGTATCAACCTCTTTGACTAACGTATCCTGTGGGAAAGAATAAGCTGGCGAAGTTCGCAGAGATGGAGACCTTCCCTCATGTCTTCCAGTATCCCTTCCATATCCTACAGCAGAAGCCCTTCCCCCTAAGAGGATGCTGGCGAGAGAGCTTCTTCCATAACGACCGCCCCATAGTCCTAGAGCTCGGGTGCGGTAAGGGAGAGTACACCGTGGGACTAGGGGAACTCTATCCCGAGAAGAACTTTATCGGGGTGGATGTCAAGGGAGCTCGCATCTGGACAGGTGCGAAGGCCTCCCATGAGGCAGGCATGAGCAATGTCGCCTTCCTACGTGGTGAGATCGAATCCTTGACCAGCTTCTTCGCTCCGGGTGAGGTCGACGAGATCTGGATCACCTTCCCCGACCCGCAGATGAAGAAGGTCACGAAGCGCTTGACCTCTTCTCGCTTCCTGAAGCGCTACCTTGAGGTACTCGCACCTGGTGGCTCTATCCACCTGAAGACCGATAGTCCCTTCCTCTACACCTATACCAAGGCGCTGGTAGAGCTCAACCAGCAGGAGATCATCACCGATACGGCCGACCTCTACGATGGAGCCTTCGAGGACAAGATCCTAGGCATCAAGACCTACTACGAGCGTCAGTGGCTCAGCCGAGGACTGACCATCAAGTACCTGCACTTCATCCCCTCCGAGCCCGAAGGTGGGTACATCGAGCCCGATATAGAGATCGAGCCCGACAGTTACCGCAGCTTCAGTCGCTCCCGCCGTGTACAATAGTATAGTTTAATACGCTAGGCCGATGACACTCTATCCTAATCTTATCCTTGATGCGCTACGTCATGTCCGCTACCCAGGCACGGGCGAAGACCTCGTGACCGCTGGCATGGTGGAGGATGACCTACGCATCGACGGGATGAACGTCAGCTTCTCCCTCATCTTCGACAAGCCAAATTCGCCTTTCCTTAAGTCTGTCATCAAGGCAGCTGAGAAGGCTATCCATACTTACGTCAGCCCCGAGGTCATCGTAGCTATCACAGCGAAGGTGCCCGAGGCTAAGCCCCGACAAGAGGAGCCCATCCTTCCTCAGGTCAAGAATACACTTGCGATCTTCTCAGGTAAGGGCGGTGTCGGGAAAAGCACTGTCTCTGCGAACCTCGCCATAGCACTTACCCAAGCGGGATATAAGGTCGGGCTACTCGACGCAGATATCTTTGGTCCCTCACAGCCCAAGATGTTTGGCTGTGAAGATGCTCGTCCGATCCTCGAAGAGGTGGGCGATCGAGAGCTGATCACACCTATTGAGCGCTACGGAGTGCGCCTACTATCGATCGGATTCTTTGTCAATCCCGAGAGCCCCGTACTCTGGCGTGGGAGCATGGCTAGCAATGCGCTCAAGCAACTCATTAGCGAGACGCACTGGGGCGAACTCGATTACCTACTCATCGACATGCCTCCAGGGACAAGTGACATCCACTTAACCCTCGTACAGACCCTAGGTCTCACCGGCGCAGTCATCGTGACGACGCCACAGCAGGTAGCCTTAGCCGATGCGATCAAGGGCATCGGCATGTTCACAGACGAGCAAGTACAAGTCCCCATCCTAGGGCTTATCGAGAATATGGCGTGGTTCACTCCAGCAGAGCTACCACAGAACAAGTACTATATCTTCGGTCGTGACGGGGGAAGGGAGCTAGCCGAAGAGCTAGACATCCCTCTACTCGGACAGATACCTCTGATACAGAGTGTGTGCGAAGCAGGAGATGCCGGTGCACCAGCAGCCTTGGAGCAAGAGAGTCTCCTGGGTATCTACTTCCGCACGCTGGCAAAGAATATCGTTGAGCAAGTCGATCGGCGCAATGCCGAGCAGGCTCCCACCCAGCGTGTAGAGATCACCAAACAATAATCATAAGGAGTCGCGTAGTGGGGCGGTCTGTCGCGCCAGTCCTGTACTGGTGAGGAACGTCCGGGCAACGCAGAGCACCATACTTCCTAACGGGAAGCTATCCGTGAGGGTAGGTAGATGTAACAGAGAATGACAGCCCCAGCTCTTCGTGAGATCGGGGTGATGGTGAAAAGGTGAGGTAAGAGCTCACCGGGGAGCTTAGCGATAGGCTCTGCCGTACATCCTATGGGTTGCAAGGTCATGTAAACCGACGTTACGAGGGTTGCTCGCCCCAGTCGGAGGGTAGACCGCACGAGGGTTTAGGAGACTAAGCCCCTAGATAAATGACAGACACCTATAGCTCTATAGGCACAGAACCCGGCTTATAGCCCCACTACGTCCGCTCCTTTCCTCTTCTTCAGCTAAGACGATGCTCCGCTCTCTCCAAGCTTTCATCCTACACGCTTGGCGCTTCATCCGCCTAGACATGTGGCGCTTCAAGCCCTCCGACTTGAGTCCGCTACGCCGTACGTGGGTGGCTAGCCTCCGTGTCCTCTACATGAGCATCCAGGCTTACCTAGAGGAAGGGATCGGCACGCTCGCTGGATCGCTCACCTACAGCACGGTGCTCTCCGTCGTGCCTATGCTTGCCGTCATCATCGGTATCGCCAAGGGCTTCGGTCTGCAGGAGGTCGTACGAGAAGCCTTAACGAATACCTTACCTGGACACGATCATCAGTTCGAGCGCACCTTTACCTACGTAGAGAATTACCTAGGACAAGTGCAGGGAGGACTCTTCATCGGGCTGGGGCTACTCATCCTCTTCTACACAGTCTTGATGCTTATCTCGACGATCGAGGATGCATTTAATAAGCTGTGGCAAGCCCCCTACCCTCGCTCTTGGTCACGCCGTATCGTGAATTACTTCGGCGCCTTCATCCTCCTCCCGCTGATCCTAACGGTCTCCAGCGGTACGACCCTCTTCCTCTCTACGCTTAATCATACCTATCTGGGGTCACTCGAGGTAATCTCGACGCTAACGACGCAGCTCCTGAGTCTCGTACCTTACGTCTTGATCACGCTGGCCTTCACTGGGCTTTACTTCTTCGTTCCGAACGTACGAGTACGCTTTGTCCCGGCACTGATCGCTGGGGTCATCGCTGGGATTGCCTTCCAGCTCTTCCAAGGGCTGTATATCAGTGGCGTACTATGGATCTCTAAGTACAATGCCATCTATGGGAGTTTCGCTGCTGTCTTATTAGCCCTGCTCTGGATGCAGCTCTCTTGGCTCATCGTCCTGCTAGGTGCCCAGATCTCGTATGCTATCCAGCATGTCTGGCACTTCAATGCTCCCCCAAGCGCCGATACCCCATCCCGCTACTACGAGGATCTCCTCTTTATCACCCTCACTGCTGAGATCACAGCTCGCTATAGCTCGGAGCATGAAGAGCCCTACCGAGCAGAGACGCTAGCGGCAGCTTGCGATCTCCCTCTACGACAGACGCAGGATGCTCTCAGCCAGCTTCGCCAGATGGGGCTCATCATCGAGGTGAACTATGGACGAGAGACCGTCGAGGGAGGGTACTATCATCCCAACATCCCCCCAGAGCGATTTACTCTAGCTCTCCTACTCGAAGCGATCGACCGCTATGGTAGCACGGGGCTAGAGCTCCCCGAGGAAGTCCGCACCTCCTCTGCTGGCAAAGCTCGCAATCGGGTCTACCGTGCGATGATCTCCGCTGGGCATGAAATCCTAGTCGCTGATCTAGCCCAAGGCTAACCCCTGTATCTCATTTCTCAATCGATTATGCAGACACTGATCAAGATATTCTTCATCTTCTTCTTTTACTGGGTAGGCGAATTCCTCTCCTCCCTGATGAATGAGTTCGTCCCAGGGAGCGTCCTAGGGATGCTTCTCCTCTTCATCGCCCTGCAGATGGGACTCATTAAGGAAGAACAAGTAGATACCCCCGCTCGTGCCCTGACTGACAATATGGGGCTCTTCTTCATCCCCGCTGGCGTAGGACTGATGTCTCAGTTTGATATTGTCCTAGCCAACTGGTGGGTCATCCTCGTAGCCATCGTAGTAAGCTCCATCCTCGTGATCGCCTCAGTGGCCTACACCCAAGAACAAATGGAAAAGCGCCGTAAGTAAATGCTAGCACATCTCTTCCAAAGCGAGATCTTCACCATCATGTTTGTGATCGGCCTCTACCTCCTCAATATCAAGATCTATCGTGCCGTACGCTTCGCACTCCTCCACCCCGTCCTGATCACCATCGTGGAGCTTATCGCTCTGCTCATGTGGCTCGGGGTACCCTATCCGACCTTTAAGGAGGGAAGTCGCATGATCCACTTCATGCTAGGGCCTTCGGTTGTCTCCCTTGGCTATATCCTCTACCAGCAAGTAGCGCATCTGAAGCAGAATGCGATCTCCATCGTCATAGCGATCACTGTGGGGGCAGCCGTTGGCATTGGCTCGATCGTCGGTATCGGTCATCTCCTAGGCGTCAACTCCTCCCTGATCGCCTCCCTCGCTCCTAAGTCTGTGACCACACCGATCGCTATGGAGCTATCGGGGAATAATGGCGGTATCCCAGGTCTGACCGCAGTGATCGTCGTCTGCGCAGGGATCATGGGGAGCATCATTGGTCCTCCCATTATGAAGCTTATGAAGATCAAGAGCCCCATCGCTAAGGGGCTAGCTATGGGGGCTTCCTCTCACGGTATTGGTACGGCTGCCGCTATCCAGATGGGGGCTATCGAAGGCGCTCTAAGTGGTCTAGCGATCGGCATCATGGGGCTTCTCACCTCCATCTTCCTTCCGCTCTTTGCCAAGTGGTTTGGCTAAAAGTCGACAGAGGGAAGTAACTCCCTGCTCTGCTGAGTATAATCAACAGAAAGGGCTCCCATACCCATCGCTATGCCCTCCGTGGTGAGGGGAGTATCCAGTTACGTATATTGTGACTGGGTGTCTAGGTATATTGTGGCTTGTCGGTTACGTATATAGCGACCAACTGATTACGTATATTCTAAATTTCCAAGCCATATCACCCTTCTCTTCTTGATGTGATAAGGGACTAAAAGGATTTTAGTCTAGCACTAGACGTCGATCCTAACCACAGCACAAGAGGGAAGAAAGAGCTTGGGAGAAGCTCCTCCCCTTCAATCATGAAATATGTATTGGATATATCTCTATTTTTCTCTTACTTTGTGATACCCTCCCATGGAAGAGGACACACGGAGAGCCCACGCCCTAGCACCCCTCGGGGAATATCTGCTAGCTCCAGAAAATAACTCTGAACTCCTATGTACCTCGATCTTAAAAGGGTACACACTTATCACTAGCTACTTGAGAACCATTCAGTAGCACGGCTTATTATTTATCGGGAAGGATGCGCCTCTAGGCACAGCCTCTTCCCTCCGAAGACAGTCGCTACTTGATCCCCTCCGGAGGCATCTCGTAGAGACACAAGCAAGATAATTATAACATCCAGCTATGGCTAAGACAAGAGGTACCATTGTGGTAAACACAGATCGCTGTAAGGGTTGCGATCTCTGTGTCGTGGCCTGCCCCACCAAGGTCATTGAGCTCCATCCAGAGGATGTCAATGACAAGGGCTACCACTACGCCCGTCTGAAGAACTACGATGACTGCATCGGCTGTACAGCCTGTGGGACGGTATGCCCCGACGGCTGTATCGCTGTTTATAAGTGGAAGGAGTGATCCTTCAGCCTATGCTATACGAAAGAAATCTATCATGGCAGAAGAAATAAAGCTACTGAAGGGCAACGAAGCCCTCGCCTACTCGGCTATCCGTTCGGGTGTCGATGGCTACTTTGGCTATCCGATCACTCCTCAGTCCGAGATCCTCGAGACACTCACCGCTGAGCACCCCTGGGATACCACAGGGATGGTAGTCCTTCAGGCGGAGAGCGAAGTAGCAGCTATCAACATGGTTTACGGTGGTGCTGGCTGTGGCAAGCGTGTAATGACCTCCTCCTCCTCCCCCGGGATGAGCCTGAAGCAGGAAGGGATCAGCTATATCGCTGGTGCCGAGCTTCCCTGTCTACTCATCAATGTCATGCGTGGGGGGCCTGGTCTAGGGACGATCCAGCCTAGCCAAGCCGACTACTTCCAGACTGTCAAGGGTGGTGGACATGGTGACTATCGCCTGATCACCCTCGCCCCTAACTCGGTACAAGAGATGGCAGACTTCGTCCCTCTAGGCTTCGAGCTAGCATTCAAGTACCGCAATCCAGCGATCATCCTTGCCGATGGGATCATCGGTCAGATGATGGAGAAGGTTCGTCTTCCAGAGTTCACTCCCCGACGCACAGAAGAGCAGATCCGTGAGGAATGCCCTTGGGCGACCCTAGGACGTAAGGATAAGCGAGCTCCTAATATCGTCACCTCACTCGAGCTCGAATCCTCTGTCATGGAGCAGAACAACGAACGCTTCCAGAAGAAGTTCAAGCTAATCGAGGAGAATGAGGTACGTGTCGAACAGATCCAAACCGAAGATGCAGACTATGTCCTCGTAGCCTTTGGTTCCTCCTCGCGTATCTGTCAGAAGACGGTCGAGCTGGCACGTGCTGAAGGGCTCCGTGTAGGGCTCCTTCGTCCTATCACGCTTTGGCCTTTCCCCACAAAGGAGATCCAAGCCCTCTGCTCACACGTCAAGGGCTTCCTCGTCCCCGAGCTCAATGCAGGACAAATGGTCGAGGATGTGCGCCTAGCAGTCAATGGTCGCGTACCCGTAGAGCACTACGGGCGTATGGGGGGGATGCTCTTCTCACCTAATGAGATCCTCGATAACCTCAAGAAGCTACTGATCAAGTAGCCCCAGATGATGGCACAGCGTCCAGCCTTCAGCGAGCGTATTGACTTCATCCTCCAGCTCTGGTTCTTTGTCCTAGCTGCAGGAAGTATCATCGCTTTCTTTGCCTGCCGACAGACCTATCCCTTGCTCTTCCAGAGTCTAGGGATAGCAGCTATCGTCCTTCGCATTATTTACTACGTTAAGAAGATGCTCTCTCGCTAGAGCTAAGCCTATACCTAAGATTATGGCGGTACTCTTTGATATCAAGGATCGGATCAAGCCCGAGAACCTTGTCTATGCCAAGCCTACCCTGATGAATGATGTGCAGATGCACTATTGTCCAGGCTGTAGCCATGGTGTCGTCCACAAGCTAGTAGCAGAAGTCGTCGAAGAACTAGGACTCGAGGAGTCTACTATCGGTGTCGCCCCTGTCGGATGCGCCGTCTTCGCCTATAAGTTCATCGATATTGATTGGCAGGAAGCAGCCCATGGTAGAGCTCCAGCCTTGGCTACAGCTATCAAGCGCCTCAACCCCGACAAGATGGTCTTCACCTACCAAGGGGATGGCGACCTCGCAGCTATCGGTACAGCAGAAACCATTCATGCATGTAACCGTGGTGAGAATATTGTGATCATCTTCATCAATAACGGGATCTACGGGATGACTGGGGGGCAGATGGCTCCTACGACCCTCCCAGGGATGAAGACCTCCACCTCGCCACAGGGTCGCTCGACAGAGCTCAATGGCTACCCACTGAAGATCTCCGATATGCTCGCCCTCACTGATGGGACTTGCTATGTCACTCGTCAGGCTGTCCACACGATGCCAGCTGTGATGAAGGCGAAGAAGGCGATCAAGAAGGCATTCCAAAACTCACTTGATGGCAAGGGAACTTCCGTCGTAGAGGTCGTCTCGACCTGTAACACGGGCTGGAAGATGACTCCTGACGAATCCAATAAGTGGATGGCTGAGCACATGTTCGCCCAGTATCCTCTAGGCGACATCAAGAATATCTAACCTCTAACTGATACGACACAGATGACTTACGAACTCGTGATCGCAGGCTTCGGAGGGCAAGGAGTCCTCTCCCTGGGAAAGATCCTAGCCTACTCTGGATTGATGGAAGATAAGGAAGTCAGTTGGATGCCTTCCTATGGACCTGAGCAGCGCGGGGGGACGTCCAACGTCACCGTCATCATCAGTGACACGACTGTTAGCTCGCCACTTGTGCAGAACTATGATGTCGTCATCGCGCTTAACCAACCCTCGCTAGAGAAGTTCGCTCCTCGTGTTAAGCCAGGTGGCATCCTTCTCTTCGACACCAATGGTATCCACCACGTACCTAAGCGAGATGACATCGAATACTACGAAGTCCCAGCTATGGACGAAGCGATGGCCATGGGAAATACGAAGGTATTCAACATGCTCATCCTCGGCGCACTCCTCAAGCTACGCCCTATGCTCTCGATCGACAGCATTCGCCGTGGACTCGAGAAGTCCTTGCCCGAGCGACACCACAAGCTAATCCCGATGAATATCTCAGCGATCGAGCGTGGTGGGGAAATCGTTCGCCCGCACGCTGGTTAGAATCTAAGCAAGGGGACTTCCCCGCATTTGCCACATAAAAGGATAGCCCCAGTAGACCATAGTCTACTGGGGCTATCCTTTTATATCTCCTAGCAGAGAGGAGATGCGTAAGGGATCGTTTAGATGAATGTAGCGAACTCTTCCATCGAGTTACGTACCTTCTTCATCGAAGCGAGCCAGTCACGCTCTGGATCTGAATAGCCCAGATAAAGCAGCGAGACGCTACGAAGTCCCTTAGCAGGGAGGCCAAGGAGCTCGTCTACAAGCTTAGGATCAAAGCCACCGATAGGTGTGCTGTCGATCTTTAGCTCTGCCGCCTGAGCGAGAGCTAGGCCCAGAGCGATGAAGCTCTGGTTTGCAGCGTGCTGGAACTGCTCTTCCTTCGTCATCTCACCGAACTTCTCCTTCAGCATATCCGTATAGCGCTTGAAACGTCCACGGACCAGGCCTCGCTCGTCAGTCGTCAGATCGTAGATTGCATCAATTCGCTCGGGAGTATATTCATCCCACGCAGCGAAGACAATCACGTGCGAACACTCACGCATGCAATCGGGGTTCAGTGCCCCAGCGACCATCTTTTCCTTCAGCTCCTGATCACCGACGACGATCAGACGGAACTGCTGGAGTCCCGAAGAAGTAGGTGCTAAGCGTGCAGCCTCGACGATCTTCATCAGATCTTCATGCTTGAGCTTCTTGGTGGGGTCATAAGCCTTGGTGGCGTGACGCCAAGTTAGGTCATCTAGTAGTGCCATTTTCTCGTTTGTTCTTGATACAGTATGAAGTGAATACTATGATTGATTAACAAGTTAGCTAGGCCTTTCGTTCATCTTGCACTCTCGAGATCGAAGGTCAAAAGCGTATTCCCCCGAGAGCGGTCTTATTAAGGGAAGGGCTTTACTTACTTTGATCGACACTTGTCCCACCCTTATGGGACAATCGTCCCAACGCTGTGGGACAGTTGTCCCAGCGTGATGGGACACTTTGGATTAACTTAATCCCAGCACCGAGGGTCAGGGATAAATAGAAGGTATCTCTAGCCTAAATCGGGAGTAAAGATAAGGCGACGCCCCACCCTCCTCAAGAGGAAGGCGGGGCGTCCTTTTCCTTTTCGTCACTTAGTACTCTGAGAGACTAAGCGCCGTAGTACTTCGCCTTGAGCTCAGCGACCGTAGGATCGACGATGTAGTCGTCGTAGTCCATGATCTTGTCGATGATTCCCCCTGGTGTCAGCTCGATGATACGATTAGCCACGGTCTGAATGAACTCGTGGTCATGGCTCGTGAAGAGGACATTCCCCTTGAAGGTCTTCAGCGTATTGTTGAAGGCCTGAATAGACTCAAGGTCAAGGTGGTTCGTGGGGCTGTCAAGGACAAGGACATTAGCATTCTTCAGCATCATGCGAGAGATCATACAGCGCATCTTCTCTCCCCCAGAGAGGACAGAGGCGCTCTTGAGAATTTCTTCTCCCGAGAAGAGCATACGCCCGAGGAAGCCCTTGAGATAAACCTCATTGGTATCTGCTGCAAACTGAGATAGCCACTCGACGAGGTTCATATCCGTATTAAAGAAGGCGGTATTATCCAGTGGCAGGTAAGCCGAGGTGATCGTTTGCCCCCATTCGTAGGTACCTTCAGCAGGCTTCTCCTCGCCATTGATGATCTGGAAGAGGGCAGTCATAGCACGTGGATCACGGCTGATGAAGACGATCTTATCGTCCTTCTCTACATTGAAGTTCAGATCACGGAAGAGAAGCGTACCATCATCAGCATAAGCCGTGAGTCCCTTGACCTCGAGGATCTTGTTCCCAGGGTCACGATCAGGGGTGAAGATGATCCCTGGATAGCGACGACTGCTAGCCTTGATCTCCTCGACATTGAGCTTCTCAAGCATCTTCTTACGGCTAGTCGTCTGCTTACTCTTAGCGACGTTAGCACTGAAGCGACGGATGAACTCTTCCAGCTCCTTACGCTTTTCCTCCGCCTTCTTATTCTGCTGCTGCTGTTGGCGAAGAGCTAGCTGGCTAGACTCGTACCAGAAGCTATAGTTCCCCGCGAACTGCTGGACACGACCGAAGTCAATATCCACCGTGTGCGTACAGACCGAGTCGAGGAAGTGACGGTCGTGGCTGACGACAAGCACCGTCTGCTCGTATTCGGAGAGGTAGTGCTCCAGCCAAGTCACAGTCTCTAGGTCGAGGTCATTGGTAGGCTCGTCGAGGAGGAGGTTATCTGGCTTGCCATAGAGAGCACGAGCCAGGAGGACACGTACCTTTTCCTTACCGCTCAGCTCCTTCATCAGCTTGTAGTGGAGATCCTCCTTGATCCCTAGACCGCTGAGGAGCATAGCAGCATCGCTCTCGGCATTCCAGCCTTCCATCTCGGCGAACTTATCCTCAAGCTCTGCTACACGATTACCATCTTCGTCATTGAAGTCAGGCTTCGCATAGAGGGCATTCTTCTCCTCCATGATAGCCCATAGGACACTGTGTCCCATCAGGACAGTATCCATGACAGTGAAGGCATCAAAAGCGTGGTGATCCTGGCTAAGTACCGAAAGGCGCTCGCCTGGACCAAGAGTAACCGTACCTCGAGTGGGCTCAAGAGCACCGCTGATGGTGCGAAGGAGGGTAGACTTACCAGCTCCGTTAGCACCGATAATACCATAGCAGTTACCTGGGGTAAACTTCAAGTTAACGTCCTGGAAGAGGATACGCTTACCAAACTGCACGGAGAGATCGCTGACTGTGATCATATCGTCGTCTTGTCTATCTGCTGAATGATTGTAGAAAGGGGTGGCCTGTAAGCCTAATGAAAGTCGAGGGTCTCTCCTCCAAGTACAAAAACTCTGGTGGAGAGACCCTCGTAAGGGTAAGAGGTGAAACTAAGCCTCGACAGGGTTCATCAGAGCATTGAACTCCTCAGGAGAGACCTCCTTCTCTTCGATCGTGATCGCTTCCTTAGCGATCGCAGCGAGCTTACTGTCTGCTACACGATCAATGAGGTTCTCACGAGTACGTTCGTCCTTGAGCATGCTCTGGGCATAGTTCTCAAGAAGCTCGTCAGGTACAGAAGTCATACCGTACATAGCGAACTGGCTCTTAGCTACGATGAGAGCGAACTTCTGTACGTCGGCCTCTTCGATCTTCACATCGGCAGACTTCAGGAGGTTAGTCTTGATGCGATCAAAGGTGATATCGTCTAGGATCTGGGGAAGATCACGGTCGAGATCTTCTTCCTTAGCTTCGCTGTTACGAGCGAGGAAGATGCGCTTGAGGAGAGCTTCATCATAGGCTACCTTACCAGCCTTCTTGAGGAGGAGGCTACGAAGATCACGCGTGAACTTGTAGTCGCTCTCGGTAGCAAACTGTTCGCCGAAGCTTTCACGGATGCTAGCACGAAGTGCTTCTTCGTCACGGATGTCACTACCTTCACCGAAAGCCTGGACGAAGAAGGCTTCATCCATCTTTGCAGCTTCATGACGAGAGATCTTATCGATCTTATAAGAGAACTCGACACCTTCTAGTGCAGGCACCTGTTCCTTCTCGATATTCAGCAAGCTAGCTAGCTCAGCGACTTCACCAGCATAGAGAGCGAAAGGAGAGAAGACGATCGTATCACCTAGCTTAGCACCGAGGAGCTTCTTCTTCTCATCCTCGTTCTTAGCGAAGCGAGGAAGGATAAGTCCCTTCTCATTCTGAATGCCGCCTTCCTTAGGCTGACCATTCTCGAGCTCGACGAGGTGACCATAGATGACATCGTTATCAGCGACTACGTCTGCTTCGATCTGTGTACCAGCATTGTCAAGCATGCGCTGGATCTGCTCGTCTTCCATCTGCTTGGTAGCAGCGATACGGTAGTAGGTGAGCTTGTCACTCTTCTCAAGCTTCACATCCAGCTTAGGAGCAAGAGCCACTTCGTAGTCGAAGGTATAGTCCTCATCCTTGACAAAGTCATACTGTGCACCTTCGACAGGCAGAGGTTGACCAAGGATTTCCAACTTCTCAGCATCAATGTAGCCAAAGAGCTCGTTGATGACTGCACGGTTGATTTCATCGACCTTGATGGAGGTACCTACCTGCTTCTTGAGCATACCCAGAGGTGCATGTCCCTTACGGAAGCCTGGGACGGAGGCATTCTTCTGATAAGACTTAAGCGCCTTATCTACGAGGGGTTGATAGTCTGCGACACCGAGAGCTACGGTGATGATAGCGGAGACTTCGGAGGTCTGCTTGATCGATACAGCCATTCGTCTTTCTATTTATTTAATATTGTGTACTTACGTATTGAGGTTTGTCTTGAGAGGAGCGCATCATCCAGCGAGGGTGCTAGCTCAAGAGAGAGCTTACTCCCCTAACAAATTGAGTACAAAAGTAATCTAATTCGACCACTTAGGCAATAAGACTAGCCTTTACTCCCTAGCGGGTCTTGCTGATGAGGATAGAGAAGTAAGGGAAAGTACGCTCTAGGATCAAGTCAGGGCTAGAGGAGACAAACTCCTTCTCCATACCTAGAAACTCGAAGTAATGCCAATGTCGATGAGGATAAGCCTCGATGGCTCGCTTCAATTCAGCTTCGCAAAGTGAGCCCTTCATCACCACAATCGTATGCTTACTCTGCCATGCTCGCTCCCATTCCTCGGGAGTTGCTTGACCAGGGATGACGGTACATTGCTCCTCGAGCTGAACCAGCTGTCCCTGTAGTCGGGCATTGCATGCGATAAAGGCGGGGACACCACAGTGCTGATGATAGGTTAGGCCTGCCTGCTGTAGATGTTCGGCGATATAAGCCGATGAGGAGAAGAAGCCACAGTCTCCCTCTGCTACGATAGCGATACATGCTTCGGGGTGGGACTGAGCTTGCTGGATGATCTGCTCGGCGACATCGAGGTAAGCTTGCTGTGCCCCATCTCGATCCTTGCTCATCGGTAGATCATAGAGGGAGATCTGCTCGGGGCGAATACCCAAGGAGAGCATCATCTCAGCAGCCTTGGATGTATGTCGTCCCTTCTTAGAGATAGGGACAGGAGTATAGATCGTATCAGCCTGCTTGAGCTGACGTAGTGCCTTGAGCGTAATCAGCTCGGGGTCACCAGGGCCTAGAGAAACAAAGTGAATCATAGTTAGCGGACCAATGGTAGTATAAAGATCGCATCACTTCTTAGAGGCACGATGCGAGGCTCGGTCACGAACCTCCTTAGCATACTGAGCAGCCTTCTTGCGCCCTCGGCTATCGTGAGAGAAGGCATCGTAGTCAAAGCGCTCTGGCCAAGTACGTGCTAAGTCCTCTAGCCGGACACTATCCCCTACAGCTCGACGGAGCACTACGGAGTCATAGCGACACTTCTCCAAGGACTCTGTGCGATCCTTTGGGAAGCGATATGAAGCATAGGTCAGCTTATCTGGCTCTACCGTGATATGCTGATAGAGGAGCAGTCCTGAGCCCAAGCGATCGTAGCAGGGATTGAAACTATTACGGTGATGACGCACGGAGGCAGAGCTGACGACGAAGAGAGGAGGGATCGTATCTCCCTGACGAGAGCGGAGTGCCCCACGTGCATAGCTATGGTCATTCCCCTGAAGTACAAGGTCTGCCCCCGCCTCGATGAGCTCATCCTTGATGAAGTAGTGCATGATCAGGTTCTTCTTCCCCTCCTCTACGCGATCGACTGCATGGTGACAGAGCACGATACGCCAGGGTTGCTTCGCCTCATGTAGCACGGAGCTCAACCAAGAGCGTGTGCTATTGATCGCACCCAAGCCCAATAGATCAGTAGTATCCAGTATCACGAGACGGAAAAGTGGGAAGTCGATGTAGTAATGAGCTAGGGAAAGGCTCTCAGGGCCATTCATCGGGTAGCCTAGCTGCGCCCTCCAGCGTCCATCGAGGATATGCGACCAGCCCGATCGCTGTGCCTCTCCCAATCCTGGAGCGAGGATCATCGGCACACTTGAGCAGACTCCATCGAGACTATGATAGAAGTCCTGCCAGGCTCGGTCAGTCTGTCCCGAGAGGATACCACCACTTAGCGCATAGAAGTCACCAGCTAAGGGGCTAGAACGTAGGTAATCAAAGAGACGACGAGTAAGCTCCGTAGGATTATCTCGGAGATCTCCTAGATAGAAGAAGCTCGTTCGTCGCTCCTCATCCGGCATTACGAAGGCTCCACGATAGTCCTTTGCCCCTGCCACACGTAGGCGATAGACATAGCGCATGCCGGGCTGAAGGCTATCTAGCTGTACGTGGTAATAGACCGCCTGACCACCCGATGTCGTGACGACCTCGTGAGTAGGCTGGAGACGCTTCGGACGTAGGGTATCGCCTCGCTCACCGATACGAGAGAGGAGCACCTCTGCCGGACATACCGAATCACCACATCGCCACGAGATCCTACGCTCGTGACTGAAGTCTACCCCCGAGGTTAGCGTCACTCGCTGGATAGCATGCTCCGAGCGATAAGAAGGCTCCTCCTCGATGCGCCCCCAGCTATTCCATAGGAGCATACCGAGGATCCCCACCCCTACGATCGCTAAGGCAAGGATCACCCACAGACGTCGCTTCCAAGGAGAGGGAGCTACATGCAGGGCATGGTGGCGGTGATAGCGGCGCTTCCTCAAGCTAGATAGGAGATTAGTCGATCGTTTTCTCTGTCACAGGCGTAGCTACGGCAGAGGCAGCAGCCTGGAGCTGGGTGTACTGGACACCCTCTAGCTTGCTTCGCAGGAGATCTCTCTCAGCCTGAAGGGTAGCTTCGCTCTTGCGTAGCTCGAGGACTTCCTGATTCAAGTTATTCCACTCGATGAGCCCACGGACGCATAGCCCTATGGAGATGACGGCTACAGCACCGACGACACCTAGGGAAGAGACCGGAGCTACCCCAGGGGCGAAGCCAGGCATACCTAGCTCCCAGATCGAGTAGCATAGCAAGGGGATGAGCAAGCCTATAAGTGCAGCGACCACGACGATCCACAGATAGGCACGGAAGAGACGCTGACGCATCAGCCGAGGTGCCAGGACGGCATAGTTGAGGTAGAAGAGAGCGATCAGATAGAGATCAGTCAGCCAAGTCGAGTAATAGAGCTGGGGATTATGAAAGACCGAAGTCTCCTGTGTCCCCTGTAGGCTCGTCGTCAGGGTCTGAAGGACGATCAGTACGAGCCAGACAAGGGCATAGACTGAGAACGAAATGCGCTTACCATTCATAAGGATAGAAAGAACTTAGTATTTACGTAGGGCGATATAGTCGGCGAGTGCCAAGAGGGAGTCCTTATAGAGACTAGCTGGGAGGGGAGCAATGAGCGCCTTGGCCTCATCAATGTAGCTTTGAAGGCGCTCCTCGGCGTAGCGAATCCCTCCCCCATCGTGCGCCAAGTGAGTGAGGCGGTTAATGCTCTCCGAGCTGATCGGTCGCTCTTGGAGCAGGGCAAGGTAAGGACTCGCATCCTCCTGCTGGAGCAATACATGCAGCAGAGGCAGGGTGATCTTCCCCTCTCGTAGGTCATTCCCCGTGGGCTTGCCTACATCCGAGCGGAAATAGTCAAAGATATCATCTCGAATCTGGAAGGCCATCCCGAGCGACATCCCGATCTGGCGAGCACGCTGACGGCTGTTCTCATCGACATCCGAGGTGATCGCGGCGACCTCGGCACAGGCTGCGAAGAGCTCCGCCGTCTTTTGGCGAATGATATCGTAGTAGTTCGCTTCACTCAACCGTAGGCTATCGGCGGTCTCGAACTGCCTAATCTCTCCCTCAGTCAGCTCTCTGCCGATCGCAGAGACGATGTGCATGATCCGCAGGTCACCCAATGCGATCGCTCCGATCAGAGCGGAGGAGAGGACGAAGTCACCCATGAGCACCGCTACACGGTTGTCAAAGATAGCGCCCAGCGTGGGTTGTCCTCGGCGAGTCTTAGCTTCGTCGATGACATCGTCATGGATCAGCGTAGCTGTATGGATCAATTCCAAGAGGACGGCCGCCTCGATGCTCTTCCCCGACGGAGCTTCCGTCCGCAGGGCACCTGCGAGTAGCGCCACCAAGATCGGGCGCACCTGCTTCCCCGTCGAAGCATTGAGGAGCTCCAGAGCCTGCTGTAGCCATTCGGACTTGGCTGATAGGATCTCGGCAAACTGGCTGTGGAAGTCTTCCACATAGCTTGCTACGGGAGCCTTGATATGATTAAGATCGTACATGATCTAGTATACCTAAGATTAAATTATTAACAAATATAGCGAAACTCTCTGCGTTCACCAATCCGCACTAGTGAGGAAGCCCCTATATCCATCAGCTATCAGCCCTCCTCCCCTACTCCAGCGATGCACACACTCCCTCTTACTTCGCACAAGGTCTATCTTCACTAGCACAAAGCTCTACCTCTGATTCGAGAAAGGTAGAGCTCCCTCCACGCAGAGCTATACCTCTCTAACAAGCAAGTTATCGACACCTAGCACAAACAGCTACACCTTGAGAATACAGAAAAAGTGGCTAATCCATCTGTAGGATGATTAGCCACTTCTCTTAGGGTCTAGCTTCTTATCCTCAGCGAGCTAGGATCTAGCTCCACCGAGCTAAGCTTAGTGTCCGCTCTTGCTGAGGTAGCTGTGATAGCGAGCGACGACTTCGTCCACGTAGCGTGCGACCCCCTTGCCTCGTACGTAGCCCGCACGACAGACGGGGTCATTGTAGTACTTCGGCTCACTCTTAAGTCTCAGGGTAGTCTCAATGCCCCCCTCCCACTGCGTGGTAGAATAGCCGTACTTCGCTGCTAGACGAATAGCATCCTGAAGATGTGCAGGACCCGCATTGTAGGCAGCTAGTGTGACCTTGATTCGCTCCTCGAGGTTCGGGATCTGAGAGCGGAAAAGGGCTTCCGTGGCTAGCAAGCAGTCCACCGACACCCGTACGGAGGTGGCGGGATGAAGGAGTTGCTCCTTACTAGCGCCATAGATTCGTCCCGTGCGAGGCATGATGCCCATGAGCCCACGAGCACCCGACCAGCCGATGACCTCGGGGTGGAAGTTCGACTCCTGCCACGCTATCGAGGCCAACAGCTGCCATGGCCACCCAAGACGCTTGGCCTCCTGCTGGAAAAGCTTATCGAAGGGCGAGATCCCGAGCGTACCTTGGGGAGCTGGTGCCTGGCTTGTCTTCTCCGCTGGGGTAGGTGAGACGGTAGGCGTAGCAGGACGAGGAGCTTCGAGGAGCTCGGCCTTATTCAGCTCAAAGTAGCGCTTATAGATCTGGTGGAAGCTCTTATCCACCTCGAGCTCACTAGCCCACGCATCCAGCGCATCAGCTAGTCCCTGAGCTTGAGGTGCGGTGAACCAGCGAAGACGCTGTCTGAACCCCACCTCGAGGGTTAGGTCAAGGTTCGGGTAATAGGTCTTGGACAGACGAGCAAGCTCTTCGTCCGCCACCGTATAGTCGATCTCTCGGGTGGCTACGGAGGCGATGAGATCTTCACTGTTAATGGTATCGGCTTGGAGAGCTTGGACATCGATCTTGCCACCCAGTTGCTCTTCGAGGCGTCTCAGACGCTCTTCGGCACGCGAACCCTCAAGTACCGTGATACGCTTGCCTAGGAGCTCGGTGACTTGGGTCAAGTAGGCCGTCGTATCGCCCGCCTGCTTCTTGCGCTGAAGGAGGATCAGTCCGGAGAGGATCTCAGGTCCCGCGAAGCGGAGCGTGCTACGTGCCGAGTGCGTCTCGGCATGCGGCGTGATACAGAGATCGACCTTTCCCTGCAGGACGAGACGCTCTGCATCCTCAAGGTTATGGACGACGTAGACCTTCAGTGGTAGGTGATGCTTGCTAGCGAAGAGCCGAACGAGCTCGTACTGATAGCCCATCGGCTCATCACGGTAGGTGAAGAAGGTCGTCGCCCCAGATAGTGTGACCGCTCGAAGCGTATCGGGCAGGCGCTGCTGGGCGACCATCTGCTCGGCATAGGAGCGGTGCTGTCGCTGACGACGTAGCAGAAAAGCAGTGCCGACCGAGAGCACTACCCCCACGAGGAGGAAGAGTACCGTCGGTCGGCAGATAGCATGAAGGGATGAGGGTAAGCGCATAAGCGGGAAAGGCTTAGCCTTCGCAACGAAGGAGCTGGACTACATTCTCAATATGGTGGGTGTGGGGGAACATATCCACCGCACGTGACTTCGTCACCCGATAGGCTCCACCAGCCGTGAGGAGCTGGAGATCGCGAGCTTGGGTAGCGGGATTACAGCTGACATATACGATCCGCTCGGGGGCGGCACGGAGTATCGTAGCGATAACGTCCTCGTGCATACCAGCTCGGGGCGGGTCGGTGATGATGACGTCAGGACGTCCATGCTGTGAGATGAAGTCTTCGGTCAGAATATCCTTCATATCTCCAGCGTAGAAGAGCGTATTATCAATGCCATTGACCTCACTATTGATCTTCGCATCGATGATCGCCTCGGGGACATACTCGATACCTACGACCGAGGTACACTGACGAGCGACGAAGTTAGCGATAGTCCCCGTGCCAGTATAGAGGTCATAGACATGCTCGTCACCTCGGAGCTCGGCGAACTCACGAGCTACCTTGTAGAGCTCATAGGCCTGCTGACTATTGGTCTGATAGAAGGATTTCGGTCCGATACGGAAGCGTAAGCCTTCCATTTCCTCCTCAATATAGTCTCTCCCGTAGAAGCAATGTACCTCTTGATCTCCTATGGTATCGTTAGCCTTGCCATTGATGACATAGAGCAGAGCCGTAATCTCGGGGAAGCGCTCCTGGAGGGCTGTGAGCAGACGTACACGTGCCTCTTCGTCCTCACGGTAGAAGACTACCACGACCATGGTCTCTCCCGTGGATGTGGTACGAAGCATCAAGGTGCGCATCAGCCCCTCCTGCTTCCTAAGATCGAAGTAAGGATAGTCCTCTGGATACTGACGACAGAAGTCCCGAATGAAGAGGCGTATCTCATCCATGATAGGTGCACCGAGGTGACACTCCTCGATGGCAAGCACCTTATCGAACATCCCTGGGAGGTGATACCCTAGCCCTGCTAACTCCATCGGATTAGGAGGTGTGGGACGAGCATTGATCTCATCCATCTCATGGGGGAAGAGCCAGCGCTTGTGACTAAAGGTAAACTCGAGCTTATTGCGATAGCGCTCCGTATTAGCCGACCCTAAAATGGGGAGGTACTCCTGGACTTCGATCTTCCCTAGGCGCACCAAGGCATCACGCACGACCTGATCCTTGCTCTGGAGCTGTAGGTCATAGGGGAGATGCTGCCACTTGCATCCGCCACAGATCGTAAAGTGTGGGCAGAAGGGCTCTGTACGTACTGGGGATGGCTCCACTAGGCGAGCGATCTTTCCCTCCATGAAGCTACTCTTTTTTCTTACGACTTGGATGTCACAGACGTCTCCCGGAGCAGCAAAGGGGACAAAAAGGACTTTCCCATCGACGTGGGTCAAAGCCTTCCCTTCACTAGCGAGACCTTCGATAGTGATATGCTCGAGTAGAGGCAACTCTTTCTTCTTACGTGCCAAAATACTAAACTATAAACCGTGATAAGGATAAAGGACTACGCCCTACCCTCTTCATCTCACCCCGACACAGCGAGGGAGATGAGAGGATAGGGCGTAGAATATGAAGCCTACTTGATATAGGAAAGGAGGACGTCCTTAAAGCGCTGAGCCAAGGCATCAGCTTCTTGAGCCGTCGGAGCCTCCGTATAAATACGGATGATAGGCTCGGTATTGCTACGACGGACATGTACCCACTCATTGGGTAGATCGATCTTTACTCCATCGATCAAGTTAATGGTCCCTTCGTTCTCAAAGTCTTTCGCTAGACGATCGAGTAGGACAGCAGGATCAATACCCTGAGGTAGGTCGATTCGCTGCTTACTCATTTGGTAGTTGGGGTAGCTCTTGCGAAGCTCACTCACACTCACCTTACGCTTAGCAAGCAGAGAGAGGAAGAGCGCGATGCCCACGAGAGCGTCGCGACCAGCATGTAGCGTAGGATAGATGACACCACCATTACCCTCGCCACCAATGAGCGCCTGGGTCTCCTTCATCTTGGTCACGACATTCACTTCCCCTACGGCTGCAGCTGTGTAGCTACCACCATGGCGCTTGGTGATATCAGCCAAGGCACGTGTGGAGCTCAGGTTAGAGACAGTATTACCACCTCCATTCAGCTCAAGTAGGTAGTCAGCGACAGCTACGAGTGTATACTCCTCGCCGAAGAAACCGCCCTGTTCATCAATGATAGCTAGACGATCGACATCGGGATCGACAACGAAAGCGACATCGACACTACGCTTAGCCACCTCTGCGCAGATCTCGGTGAGATGCTCGGGCAGTGGCTCTGGATTGTGAGCGAAGTGCCCCGTAGGCTCCGCATTGATACCTGTGACATGCTCTACACCGAGGGCCTTAAAGAGGGGAGGAAGAGCAATCCCCCCGACAGAGTTCACGCTATCAAAAGCTACGTGAAAGTTCGCCAGTCGGATCGCCTCGACATCTACTGTAGGGAGAGCAAGAATAGCACGGATATGCTCATCCAGATAACTCTCTTCAGGGTGTAGTGTACCTAACTCCTCTACATCAGCAAAGGTGAGATCCTCATCTTCGGCGAGTCGAAGGATTTCCTTTCCATCTGCATCGCTAAGGAATTCGCCTCGGGCATTAAGTAGCTTCAGAGCATTCCACTGCTTGGGGTTATGGCTTGCCGTGAGGATAATCCCACCATCAGCCTGCTTCCCCGTAACTGCCATCTCTGTCGTTGGGGTAGTAGCTAAGCCTATATCAAAGACATCACAGCCCATACCGATAAGAGTCCCTGTGACGATACGACTAACCATAATCCCCGAGAGACGAGCATCACGTCCTACGACAATACGAGGTCGCTTCTTCCCAGACTGAGCTTGGATGAAGCGAGCATAAGCAGCTGTGAACTGTGCTGCACTAACGGGGTTCAACCCCTCGGAGAGCGACCCTCCGATGGTACCACGTATTCCTGAGATAGACTTAATAAGAGTCATAGGAGTAGCTAACGACTATTGTTTGGGCTTATGATAGAACTGGTAGATAGCACGCTGTACATAGATGCTACTTCCAGAGGTATAGTTCGAAGCAGGGCCTCGCTCGAAGGGTATGATGATCGCCACCTCAGCTCCATCGCCTAAGACAGCCATAGGGAAGGCCAGACCCTCGCAGAGGATAGAAGAATATCCTCCGAACGAGCTATCCTCAGGGATCTGATCAAAGTGTAGCGTCCCTTCTGAGGTATAAGTCGAGATATAGCGGAAGTAGAGAGGGGCAAACCCTGGCTGTCCTAAATTATCGAACTCGGCACCCTTGGGGGTCTCTTCATTGAAGAAGTACCCCTTCATCGAGACGGCTACGATCGTCTGATTTACCTTCGGGCGTTCCCCTCCAGCCTTCAAGACGCGGAGATAGACCCCATTGGAGAGATGATAATAGACATTGGGGTCTGGATTATCTGGTAGTGTCTCGCTATTGCGCTCGACGATACGAAGGTTCTCTGTACGAATAAGGCGATCAATGGCTCGACGCTGCTCACGCTTGAGCTGAGAAAGAGGCTTGACCGTACGACTTTTCCGACAGCTCCCAAGTGCTAGCACTGGGACGAAGAGAAGCAGAAGGATGAGAAGTCTGTGCTTGAGGAGGCTATTCATATTATGTAGTCTTCTATACAAAGGTCAGAGAGGAACTAGAGCGAAATATTAGCAAATCACCCGATAAGTTTCTTTAGCTCACAAAGGTAGCTATTTTTAGCTTCTTCTAGGGAGCCTTGGAATTCAGCACCCGCTGCATTCAGATGTCCTCCACCTCCAAAACCTTCGGAAGCAAGCCGATTCACAGGAAGATCTCCTGTTGAGCGAAAGGACAGCTTAATTTGAGTTTTATCTTCCCGGATGAAGCAAGAGCAGTCAATCCCCTCAATACTTAGTGGAATATTAACTAGTGCCTCGGTATCTCCCTTACTTGCTCCAAAGCGCTGTAGCTCCTCTTGAGAAAGTGTAATACATGCTGCCCGAAGTTCAGGGAAGAGCTCTAGCTTCTGATCCAGGACATAGCCCTGTAGTCGGATCTGACGTTCTGGATTGTGATAGCTAAGGCGATCGATGATGCATGGATAATCAGCCTTCAGCTCAAGAAGGTCAGAGGTCGTACGGAAGAGATGAGGAGAGAGATGGCTATACATGAACCGCCCCGTATCTGTGATAAGACCTGTCAGAAGAAGTGTCGCCAACTCAGGAGTAACATACTCTCTCCAGCCAAGGGCACAAATGATCGAGTGAATCAGCTCACAGGTAGCCGAAGCTTCGGGGTAACTAAAGACAAGATCACATCCGGGCTCTGGATCAAGATGATGATCTATCAGCACTCGGGCAGCTTGAGAAGCCTGAGCTGCCATAACGAGGTCAGGGTGACGTAGACGAGAGCACTGATTATGGTCTAGATGGAAGATCAGGTCTGCCTCAGAGATCAACTGAAGACAATGCTTAGGATCCGTACTATAAATCTGAAGTTCGTCTAGGTGAGGGAGCCACGAGAGGTAATCCTCCACGACATCAGGTGAGATGATATGAACCGACGCAGATGGATGAACCTGCTGAAGAATACCCGACCAAGCCAAAGTACAGCCTAGAGCATCTCCATCGGGTGCTGTGTGCGGAAAAATGACAATCTTATGGTGATCTAAGATCAGAGAGCGTAAGGCACTCAGTTCTTCATTTGTCCAAGAGAACTTATCCATACGAATAGAAGAGAAGGAGGGGATAAACTAAGCCCTGAGCAGGTAGAGAGCTATCAAGCTATCTGCTTGCTCAGGGCGAGATATAGACAGAGGAGTACTACTTAAGGTACTTATTCACCTCACTTGCAGGGATACTACGAGTAGTCCGCTGTGAGGTGCGTCTTGATCTAGATTCGGTCGAAGTAGTGCCACTAGTGTGACCCTGATAATACTGAAGAGCTGTCGGGAGGTAGGCTTCGATGGCCTTAATACGATTCTCATCACTGGGGTGAGTACTCATCAGCTCATTTTGTTGCTGTCCCCCCTTGCTAGCGGCCATTTTCCGCCAGAAGTTGATCGCAGCACGAGGATCATATCCAGCCATAGCCATTAGCACAAGTCCCATTTTGTCAGCTTCGTACTCTTGCTTACGTCCGAAGGGGAGCATCACTCCGACCTGCGCTCCGATACCATAGACTTGGCTGATCAGAGAGTTGAGAGCCTGCGAGCGTACACCAACAGCAGCACCAAGGATTTGTCCTCCGGCCTGCAGAAGAAGTTGATTGCTGATACGCTCATTCGCATGCTTAGCTAAGGCATGACTAAGCTCATGTCCCATGACTGCTGCTAGCTCATCATCTGCATGAGTGGCGTTCCCTACCAGATTAAGGAGACCTGTATAAACTACGATCTTGCCTCCAGGCATACAAAAGGCATTGACCTGCTTACTCTCTACGACATTGAACTCCCAATTAAGGGTCGAGATCATCGACTCATAGCCGTTCTGCTTAAGATAGGCATTTGTTGCAGCGGCTAGTCGACGGCCGACTTGGGTAACACGAGCATTGTAAGTCCCATTATTGCTGAGCTGAGACTGACTGATGAACTGTCTATACTGAGTTGCACTCGCCGAGAGAATTTCTCCATCAGAAACGAGACTTAGCTGACGGCGTCCCGTGATGGGTACCGTACCACAATTCGAAAGACAGATGATAGCCACGAGAGCTATCGCTGAAAAAACTTTGGTTATCGTGCCTAGTGACTTCATACTATTTGCTTATTTATATTCGGGTCTATACTTACCACCATCCTTATCTTCGAGGATACCGAGGTAGCTGATATAGCGAGAGGCAGCGATCTCACCTGCCTCGACCGCTGCACGGACAGCACAGCCAGGCTCATGCGTATGCGTACAATTACCAAATCGACAGGATTCACTCAAGGCAAAGAGCTCAGGAAAATAGTGAGACACCTCCGCATCCTCCATCGCTAGCATACCGAAGCCTTTGATCCCTGGCGTGTCGATCAAGTAACCTCCTTCATCGCAAGGGAGAGGGATCATCTGGGAGAAAGTCGTCGTATGCATCCCTTTGAAGTGAGCTACCGAGATATTCCCCGTACGAAGCTCTACCCCTGGGACCAGGCGATTGATGAGGGTACTCTTACCGACACCTGAATGTCCACTAAATAGCGTGATCTTACCCGCTAAATGTGATGTAAGCTCCCCTACGCCCTCACCTGTCGTAGCCGATACAGCGTGACAGGGATAGCCTATCGAGCGATAAAGCTCCATCAGTTCCTGCATATACGCTAGTGCTTCGGGCGTATAGAGATCGATCTTATTAAAGATAAGCTCTGTCGGCACCCGATATGCCTCAGCAGTTGCTAGGAAGCGATCGATGAAAGTCGTACTCGTCTCTGGTGCAGCGATGGTGCAGACAAGGAAGGAGGCATCGAGGTTAGACGCTAGGATATGCGACTCCTTCGAGAGGTTAGCTGCTCGTCGGATGATATAATTCTTCCGAGGCAGGATATCCTTGATGTAGTGAGCTTCCTCTCCTGCTTGTCCCTCTGAGATCTGGATCTCTACATGGTCGCCTACGACGATAGGGTTGGTGGAGCGAAATCCTCTCAGACGAAGGTTCCCCTTCGCTAGACACGGACGCTCTACACCATCCTCTCCGAGGACGATGTAGTGGCTACCCGTATTCTTAATGACGAGACCGGTCACGTGTAGATGGCAGGGACGGTTCGTTTAGACCGTCATGATCTCCTTCTCCTTAGCAGAGAAGAGTTCGTCTACTTTCTTAATGTAGCGGTCATGGAGCTTCTGGACTTCTGCCTCGGCATCCTTAGCGGCATCCTCAGGCGTATTGTCCGTCTTAATGCTCTTCTTAATCGCATCATTGGTATCACGACGTGCGTTACGAATGCTCACCTTGGCTGTCTCTGCGTCAGCCTTGACTTGCTTGACGAGTTCACGACGACGATCCTCTGTGAGAGGTGGGATACCGAGGCGAATGAGCTCACCATTATTCTCGGGGGTGATACCGAGCGGAGAATTGATGATCGCACGCTCGATATCTCGAATGATGCTCTTTTCCCAAGGAGTAATCACGATACTCTTAGCATCAGGCACCGTGACCGTCCCTACCTGGGCTAGAGGGACAAGACTGCCATAATACTCGACCATGATACCATCCAGGATCTTGACGTTAGCCTTACCAGCGCGGACACGAGCAAGAGCTTCTTCGAGGTGTTCGACGGTCTTCTCCATTTGAGATCCCGCCTGAGAGATCAATTCTTTGAGTACGCTCATTAGATATTCTTTGTCTATTCTTATTTGTTCTGTGAGGGAAAGGGTGAGGAGAAGTCTACTCCTCGAAGCCTACGTAGGTACCGATAGCTTCACCCTGGAGCACCTTCAGCAGGTTACCAGGAGTATCCATATCGAAGACGATGATAGGTAAGTTATTCTCACGGCACATCGTCGTCGCCGTGAGGTCCATGACCTTGAGTCCACGACGATAAATCTCATCGTAGGTGATACGATCAAACTTTGTCGCTGTCGGGTCTCGCTCTGGATCGGCTGTATAGATACCATCCACACGAGTTCCCTTGAGCATCACATCGGCTTCAAGCTCGACACCTCGCAGAGAGGAGCCTGTATCCGTCGTAAAGAAAGGGTTACCCGTCCCTCCGGATAGGATTACAACTTCGCCTGCCTCCAAGGCATCGACAGCACGACGCTTAGAGTAGAACTCTCCGATAGGCTCCATACGAATAGCTGTCAGGACACGATTCTTAACACCTAGAGAGGTCAAAGCAGAGCCTAGCGCTAAGCTATTGATCACCGTAGCTAGCATCCCCATCTGGTCTCCCTGCACTCGGTCAAAGCCTTGGGAGGCTCCACTCAATCCTCGGAAGATATTTCCCCCACCGATCACGATGGCTACTTGGATACCACGGGATACGGCCTTTTGGATGTCTTGGGCATAGGCTTTTAGTCGATCATTATCGATACCATACTGCTGTGCTCCCATCAGGGACTCTCCGCTCAGCTTGAGCAGAACACGTCGAAAGCTATTCATTTGGACTCGTTACTAGCGATTGAATTGTTTCACAAAGTAACAACTTTTACCCCTAATCTCCACCTTTTAACCGACATCGGCTAGTCGCTACTCCCATTCAGAGGTATAGGGCTGAATCATCGTCAGGCTCAGAATTGTCTTCATTGTATGACCTGATCACTCTTGGCTTATCTACCGGCAAGGACACCCCCAAAGTCTACATTGCGATATCCCAACGAAGAGAAAGAGCTCCTACTATATAATATGGTATAGCATGTCAAGACCAATAAGCGGATGCTAAGAGATCCCCAAATCCCCCGCCAACTCGTTACTAACGACGCTAAACTTCATTACTAATCATCCCTTCGGTTTATTACTAACGACGCTGATCTTTGATCCTAATGAAGCTAGGGAATCAGTCCTAATCAGACGGACAGCGTCATTAGGCTCCACCGTCCGAGGCGAAAAGGTAGGTGATTTCGCTCCCAAAGGAATACCTCTCCCCCACCGTAGGTAAAGGGCTCTGACGGAGAGTTGATGTATAATCAAAGAGAGCTATTATATAGGAAAGACCTATTGCCAGTCTTACTAGTATCCAGCAAGTGAATGGGATAAGCCTTATCAGGATCAGCCCGAAGAAGCTTGCCTGATCATTTACCCTCCTGAAGACTAAGTCTTGTGTATCTTGGGATATCATCTTTATTCTTATCATCTAACGAGCATCGCACTTATCAAAAAACGGCTAACTTTGTACAGAAGGTAAGATTCAAATCATAGACTATTATTGATCTCTAGTATTTTAACTAATACTTCCTCTCCTATAGCTATTGACCTTTTCTCAGGATGTGGAGGACTTTCTCTCGGTCTTAACAAGGCTGGGTGGAAGGCATTATTTGCAATTGAGAGAAGCGCAGATGCGTTTGATACTCTAAAATATAATCTCATTGACAAGACGAATGAGTCTCATTTTATCTGGCCTGAGTGGCTTCCTATAAAGAACTGGGAGATTAATGAGTTTATCGAGACATATGCCGAAGAGCTATATCAGCTAAGAGGGCATATTGATTTGGTTGCAGGGGGGCCTCCTTGCCAAGGATTCTCAATGGCAGGTAGGAGGAGGGAAGATGATATCAGGAATAAGTTAGTCCTTTCTTATCTTGATATCATACAAAAGGTTATGCCTAAAATCGTCTTCTTCGAGAATGTAAAGGGATTTACCCTTCCCTTCCAAAAAGCAAAAGCTCAGAATCGCGAGATTACCTATGCGGATGAGGTAAAGGTGCGTTTAGAGGCTTTGGGTTATGTGGTTGGGAGGCAGGTGGTCAACTTTGGAGATTATGGCGTGCCTCAGCGTAGAGCAAGATTTATTTTGGTTGCACTTTCTAAGGACTATTTCGGAGATAATCCATCTTTGGTTGAGCGATTCTTTGAGTTGTTAGAAGCTCAAAAGGAAGATTTCCTCCAACGAAAAGGTCTGAGCGTTGGGACTACACTAGAAGAAGCCATTTCTGATCTAAGGGCTCTTCATGGGAAAAGGAAGGTGTCTCCTAAGGATCAGTTTGAATTTGGATTGTATGGGAAAAGGGAGGATAGTCCCTATCAGAAACTGATGAGAATAGGTGTCTCTACAAATGGTAGCATACCAGATAGCCATCGATTTGCAAACCATTATCCTGCGACCATATCTAAGTTTGAAGAGATCCTTCGTTTGACTCGGTGCGATCGAAATCTTAGTCTTAATGATGAGATTAAGAAGAGGTTTAGCATCAAAAAGCATACGATTATTCCTCTATGTTCTTGTGCTAAAGCTCCAACGATAACAACTCTACCTGATGATTATATTCATTACGAGGAGCCACGAATTCTCACGGTCAGGGAATATGCTCGAATTCAGTCATTTCCTGATAACTATGAGTTTCGAGGGAAGTATACGACAGGTGGTAAGCTAAGGAAACAGGAGACTCCACGATATACGCAGATAGGGAATGCAATTCCTCCTCTATTTGCTGAACAAGCAGGGTTGGTGCTTAAAGAAATGCTACGATATGGGAAAGACTCTTAATTTTAAGGTTAGTGCGGGGCTGAAAAGCATTCTGGGGCAAGATCTTATTACTGATGACTATGTTGCTGTCCTAGAACTCGTCAAGAACTCCTACGATGCAGGAGCAAAGAAGGTCATCATTACATTTGAGCCTGATTCGATTGTTATTGCAGATGATGGTATAGGGATGACTATGAGGGATATAACCGACAAATGGTTGTTTCTTGCCTATTCAGCCAAGAAGGCCCCTGCCGAAAGCTCCTATCGGGATCATCTGAGACGGCACTATGCTGGAGCTAAGGGTATTGGACGTATGTCTTGTGATCGTCTGGGACAGACATTAATCATGGAGACCTGTCACGAAGGAGGAAAGCTGGAGAGACTAGACATAGACTGGAGTTTGTTTGAGCAGGATCAGAACAAAGAATTTGCGGAGATTGGTCTACCTCATCAGACACTGGATAGAGAGCCAATATTCCCTAATGACTCCTTTACTGGCACAAGATTGCAGCTTTCCAAGCTTCGAAAGCGCTGGGAGAGAAATGACAAACTGACGCTAAGGCGATCTCTGGAAAAGATGATTAACCCATTCTCCGGGATTGATGATTTTGGAATCGAGGTCATTTCAGAGGAAGATCAACTTGGCGATGCAAAGGAGTCTGATGCCAACAAGAAGGTTAATGGACCTATTAGGAATAATATTAGAGAGATTTTGGAAATTAAAACTACCGAAATCAATAGTCAGGTTACGAAGGAGTATATACATACCATAGTCAGAGACCGAGGCGAGCTGATGTATGAAATCAAGGGACCAAACCCCTATCGCTATGTGAAGGATGCTAGCATCAGTCTGTTTTATTTGAATAAGGCAGCTAAAAACAATTTCACTCGGAGGATGGGTGTACCCCCGACACAATATGGCTCTATATTTCTATTCCGAAATGACTTCCGAATTTTGCCTTACGGTGAGCCTGGAGATGATAGCTTAGAATTAGATCGCCGAGCTATGCAGGGCTACAATCGATATCTAGGTACTCGAGATTTATTTGGTCGTATAGACTTGCATACGGATGATTTAGAACTCTTCAAAGAGGTTTCAAACCGAAATGCAGGCCTTATAGATAATGAGGCGAGTCGAGAGTTGTTTGATTATTTCAAGAAAACTCACCAGCGCCTTGAAAGATATGTTGTGGGAGTTTTGTGGGGAGATAGATTCCTTCGCTACGAGTATTTCAAGAGTAAGGATGATGCAAGCAAGGCTAGAAAAGAGCTTCAGGATCGCGAGCGAGAAAGTGAGACGACTGCACATCTATATCATAGCCCGGGTAGTAAGGTTGATTTTATGCAGTTGATTAGAAGCTTGGCACAGGATAAAGATGTTACAATTGTCAAGTACAATGAGAAACTGGCCAATATCGTGGCCAATACAGATGAGTATGAACTACTTCAAGAACAACTTCTGGATGATCTTGAAGAGCTGGCAAATAAAACGAGTAGTCAATCTCTAAAGCGGAGTATAGGTGATACTAGAGTTGCATTAGAGCAACTTGCAAGACAACGAGCTGAGATAGAGCAACAGCTCAAGGACGCTGAGGAGCGACGTAACGTCGCAGAGCAGCTGGCTGAAGAGCGTCAGAAACAGAAGGAGGAGGCTGATAAGAAAATACAAGAGACCGAGAAAGAGCGTGATGCTCAGATTGCAAAGAATCAGTATCTATCTTCTGTAAGAAATACCTCCAAGGAGGTGGAGGATATTGTACACACGATACTAATTTCCTCTACCAATCTCTCCTCTATCATCAATCTAGTATCAATGTCTCTGGATGATTTAGGTATACATCAGGCTGAGCTATCACAGCTACTAGATAGAGCAAGGTTTCAGGTTGAGCGAATCGTAAAGTTAGCCTCAATGGTTACCAAAGCTGATAGTGCTTTGCTTCGTGAAGCCTCTAGAGTTGATCTTAAAGAGTACATAAGAGAGTATCTGGATAATTTTAGAGGCTCTCTTAATATCTCAATAGAGGATGAATCCAATGGAGAATTCCTCAAACGTCTTCCTCTACTCGAACTATCGGTAGTCCTAGATAATCTTGTCAGTAATGCTGTCAAAGCTGAGGCTAAGGAGCTACGTGTGATATTTCATAACACCAATGGTAGAGCCATACATATAGACTTTGCTGATGATGGTTATGGTGTTGATCTCAACCAATTTACAGCCGAGACCATCTTTGAAGAGGGTGTTACTAACCGAAGAGGGGGCTCTGGCATCGGGCTAAGTACGATTAAGGAGCAGATGAAGAAAAGCCTTAATGGTGATATTGAGTTTCTGGGTAATGGTCTACATTTCTCCACAGGTGCAACATTTAGATTGATTTTGAAGTAATGGTCGAGAAAAGGATCTTGGTAATAGATGATCAGTCGCAAGATAGCCTTTGTGAGGATATTAAGGGTGCGATAAGAAAGGAGTGTAACATTAATTTGTCCTATAAGCAGATAAATCCATTACACATAGAGAGTATAGAGGGGGATCTCCCCTGTCTGAAGGATGTGGAGAGTGAGGTAGATCAGGTGTTAGGATCAGACTACTACTCTTTAGCTGCAGTCGATTATAGCTATGGTACTGACTGCAGTTTTAATGGATGGGGTATTATTAAGCATATACGGAAAGCATACCCCAAATTGCAGATTGTCTTGTATACGGGGGAGCGCTCGCGCGTCATTGACGACATCATTGAGGCTCATAAGAAAAGTGAATCTACAGGGGTGACTAGTGAGATTGAGCAGTTGATGAAATCAAATATTACAGCCTTTCTAGCCAGAGACACAAGTCTTAAAAGTGAAATTGTGAAACTTTTAAAGCAAAGGAACTTCGAAGACCTCTTGTTTACTAAGCTTGAACAGCATCGCGATCTTAAAGTGAAAGACCCGGCACTTCGTATATCCGGAAAGTCTTTGTCTGAAATCGCTTCTGTCCTGCAAAATGAGGGCGCAGCTGGGAGGTATCCAGAAGATACATGGCTAGATGAGATTTTCGACCAACTTATCGCCTATTTAGCTAAGGTTTATGAGTAGGATAGTCTGTGTGTTTCCCGAGGATGACTCAACTAATTTTCTAGAACCTATCAGGATGGTTCTAGAGGAGAAGCTGGATGCAACGATTATCAGAGGAGATACTACCAGAGAAGGACATCGAAATGAGATAAGTAATGGCCTTCATAAGCTAACAGAGCAAGATGTTTTTGTGTTTATGGGGCACGGCGCAAGCCATTGTTTGTATGGGTCTCCTAAAGGTGGGGAACCTCAGCCTCTCTTTGGGAAGGGTGCTTTATCTCTTCCAAATCGATCTAGTAGTTTGCTGATTTCTTGTAGGTCGAATGATTTCACAGAATCCCTGCAGTTGATAAACGCAATTGGCTTTGGCGAAATTCCTGCGACTTGGGAGGAAATGCGTAAGCTTCGAGAAGAGGATTGTAGCTGTTATGCAGGTGTAGATGAAGGCACGATTCCAGAATATCAGAATAGCCTTGTTCAAGCACTATGTGGGGCTCTAAGATTATGGGACCCATCGAGTCCGCTACGTCAACTATATCAGAATATTCGACTTTGCATTACAGGGCAAATAGTCCGACTTCATCTAGATCAAACACTTGCACAAGAGCAAAAACAAGGGCTTTTTGAGATGCTATATGACCTGAAGCGAGGAGTTGATATTTATCAAAGTTAACATATATGCTCTAAATCTAATATTTCTCTTAAGATAAGTTTAAACACTAACTTCTCTCGCATCGTTCTAGTAGCTGTTTGCTAGAATTCTAGATTATAAGCTATATCAGATTGAACCAGACTAGCTGCATCTACTCTTCAGTTATCTAGATTAGTCTTAATTTGTTGTAGGATTCTGATACCATTCTCAGCTATATGTTCTAGGCCCCCTACTTGTGCAACTATTCTACATATTCTCGCAGAGGTATAGGGTATACTTATTGTGCCACTGATTCTCTATTTTTCAATGGTCTCAGATAGCTCAAAAGATACGATTACTATCTTCTTCCAAATTGCCCTCTTACTCAATAGTCATGTACTTGCTGGTAAGCCGAGAGATGCTCTATATCTCAGCCCTTTCTTTGAGAACCAAGAATCCTCTTGCATCTCTGAGCTTAGAATAAACCATCACCTAACAATGATTCTCCATCTCCTAGATCTTCCTTCCTTAATTTAGAGTACCCCCTGAGCCTTCTCTAAAATTTGGTCTCTATACTTCTAGAGCAAGATCTACTTATTACTTTTTCCTAAATCAAATAGTTACTCCACTCCAAAGATATATTTACTCTACTGACTGACACTAGTAGCTAAAGGATTGCCATTCAGTGAACAGCATTAAGCATCAACCTTCCTCTCTCACTGGACGGAGCACAAGGGGAGATTTCCGTACCTTTGTTATGAAAGGAGAGGGAGCCTCAGCGCTCTATCTAACGACCCAATCCATCCAACTCATCGAAGTAAATATAGAATGCAGCAGAAACCTACTTACTCTCCCCGCGTTTGGGGCTGGTTTGGTCTCAGCCCACTACTGGTATTCCTACTTACCTATTTAGTGAGCTCCATCGTCTCGGGAGACTTCTACAAGATGCCTATCACCGTAGCCTTTGCTGTAGCTTCTGCCTTTGCCATTGCGATCACGAGAGGGCTAACGCTGGAGGAGCGTATCCGCCAATTCTCCCGTGGCGCTGCGGACTCAAACATCCTGCTGATGATCTGGATCTTCATCTTGGCTGGGGCATTTGCCACCGGAGCCAAGAGTATGGGAGCGATCGACGCTACGGTCAACGTCATCCTAAGTCTCCTCCCCTCCTCCTTCCTCCTACCAGGTCTCTTCATCGCCTCATGCTTCATATCGCTCTCCATCGGCACTAGCGTAGGGACAGTCGTAGCCCTTGTACCGATCGCCTTAGGCATCGGAGAGAGCCTCGCCCTACCAGCGCCCTATGTCGTGGCGATCATCACCGGAGGAGCCTTCTTTGGAGACAACCTCTCGTTCATCTCCGATACGACTATCGCTGCTACTCGTACGCAGGGCTGTAGCATGCGAGATAAATTCAAGGTAAATATCTTGATCGTCCTGCCAGCGGCACTCATTGCTCTAGGGATTTACCTATGGGATGGACTAGGCCTCCCACACGAAGCAAGCCATGAAACGGGTTCATTCATCCTGATGCTTCCCTACCTGCTCGTGATCATCTGTGCTCTAGCTGGGGTGAATGTACTTTTGACCCTACTCGTAGGCATTCTCTCGTGCGGCATCGTCGGGATAAGCACAGGGAAGCTCCCGATCTGGGAATGGATCGGCTCCCTAGGCAATGGGATCACCGGAATGGGTGAGCTGATCATCGTGACCCTACTAGCCGGTGGGATGCTCGAGCTCATCCGCTTCAATGGTGGGATCAACTACCTCCTCCGCCATCTCTCCCGAGGGATCAGTGGCAAGCGTGGAGCCGAACTAACGATCGCAGCACTTGTCTCCATCGCTAACCTCTGTACGGCTAACAATACGATAGCGATCCTCACCACGGGCAAGGTCTCTCGAGAGATTACCCAGAAGTATGGGCTTGACCCACGTAAGACAGCCTCAATCCTCGACACCTTCTCCTGCTTCGTCCAGGGGCTGATCCCGTATGGAGCTCAGCTACTCCTAGCCTCGAAGCTCGCTGGCATATCCCCGATCGACATCATCCCGAACCTCTACTACCCCTTCATCATGGGGGGCTGTGCCCTACTAGCGATCCTCCTGCGTTATCCACGCCATTACTCGCGCTAAACCATGTCATTCATCGAGATACAGCCCATCGTTTGGGGGCAAGAGCCTCCAGCACACCTTCGCCAGATCTACGAAGAAGCCTTCCCTCCCGAGGAGCGACGCCCCTGGTCACAGCTCTTCGATCGACAGCACTGCGAGCATGTAGCCCAGCTGATCATCTATGCTGAGCGTGTGGCAGGCTTCCTCGTCAGCTGGGAACTCCCCTCTTCACACTACTTCGAGTACCTCGTCATTGATCCAGCCCTACGAGGTCAAGGCTTAGGTACGAAGGTGCTTCAGCGGATCAGTCAGCTCTATGATGATGAATACCCCATCGTCCTCGAAGCAGAGCCCGCAGGCTATTCGCCCATGGCCGAGCGAAGACTTGCCTTCTATGAGCGCTTCGGACTAAAAGTACAGCCCTTCCCCTATCGTCAGCCTCCCTATGGAGAGGATCTCCCTTGGGTCGACCTGCACCTATTAGCTAACCGACCTCTAGCAGAGCGAGACTTCCTCACCATCCAAAGAGAGATCCACCGCCAAGTCTATCGTATCGACTAAATAATCCTAACGACTATGCATAACTTCACCTTCCATAATCCGACTAAGCTCGTCTTCGGGCAAGGCAGCATCAACCAACTAACTCAACTCCTCCCCCAAGATGCTAAGCTCCTCCTTACCTTCGGAGGAGGGAGCGTCAAGCGAAATGGAGTCTACGAAGCTGTCATGGCACAGCTAGAGGGCTTCCAGACCGTCGAGTTCTGGGGTATCGAGCCCAACCCTAAAGTAGAAACGCTACGAAAAGCCATCGAGCTGGGAAAGCGTGAGGGCGTCACCTTCGTCCTAGCCGTAGGCGGTGGAAGTGTGCTCGATGCCAGCAAGCTCATCGTCAATGCCATCCCCTCCGATAGAGATGCTTGGGATCTGGTACTCCGAGGAGCAGACAAGACCGTACAGACACTGCCTCTCGGCACCGTGCTAACAATCCCTGCTACGGGATCAGAGATGAACCGAGGTGCCGTGATCTCCTCCGAAGCCACCCATGAGAAGTTTGGCTTCTACAATGAATATCCCCGCTTCTCGATCCTCGATCCGACCTATACGTACTCACTCCCTGACTACCAGCTCGCATGCGGTATCGCTGACAGCTTCGTACATGTCGTCGAGCAGTATCTTACACGTGCCGGAGAGAGCCCATTGATGGATCGCTGGGCAGAGGGGCTTCTCCTCACACTGATCGAGACAGCAGACCAGATTCGCACCTTGCCTGCGGACTACGATGCACGAGCTACCTTCATGCTCTCAGCTACCATGGCGCTCAACGGATTCATTTCTATGGGCGTCACGCAGGACTGGGCGACACACCGTATCGGGCATGAGATCACAGCGTTGACTGGACTAACTCATGGTCACACCTTAGTCATCGTCCTGCCTGCACTCCTTCGTGAGCAGGCGGATAAGGGTAAGCATGCAAAACTCCTTCAATACGCCTCACGTGTCTGGGGCATTGAGGAGGGTAGTGAAGAAGAGCGTATCTCCCAAGCGATCGATAAGACGGAGGAATTCTTCCGCTCTCTGGGGCTAGAGACACGCCTTGCTGAGCGCGGTCTAGGAGATGAACTACGAGAAGAAATAGTCAATCGCTTCCGTGAGCGTGGCACACTCCTCGGAGAAGACCAAGACATCGATCACAAAGTGATAGCACGTATCTTAGCTCGCTGCTAGTCTATCCACGATAATAGGGCACCCGCATCTCTATGACCCTTGCTATTCTCGCAGTCTCTCCCCAAGGCATTCAGACAGCTCAGACCATTCGTTCGGCCTATCCCGATGCCCGACTCTTCTCGACACACCCCGGAGAGGGAGTCGAAAAGATCGAGCATATCCAGACTTTCGTAGCCGAGCAATTCTTCTCCTTCGAGGGGTGGATCTTCATAGGGGCTATGGGGATCTGTGTACGAAGCATTGCTCCACTGATCGGGCACAAGTACACCGATCCGGCTGTCCTCAACATCGACAGCACGGGGCGCTTCGTCGTCTCTGTCCTCTCTGGGCATGTCGGTGGAGCCAATGAGCTGACTCGAGATCTAGCGACTCTCTTAGGAGCCGAGGCCGTAATCAGTACCCAAACGGATAATACAGGCCTATGGGCACTAGATCTCTTCTCCCGACGCTACGGCTGGTCTACTCAGACGAATGCACCTAGCCTCAACCTCCCTATCGCTCGCTACACAAATAGGGAGCGTACGGCTCTCCTCCTTGAGGTCAAGGACAAGGGGACCTTCGAGCTGGAGCGCACCAAGGCAGAGCATGTTGATCTCTTCTATTCTCGGAAAGAACTGACGGCTCACTTGGCTGACTATGCCCTCGTGCTGGTCGTCTCCCCACTGCGATTCGATACAGGAGACACTCCCTGCATCCAATTTATCCCCAAGGTGCTTGCCTTGGGACTTGGATGTCGCTACCAGTGTGATCCTACCGACATCGTCAATCATATCTTGGGAGAAGTAAGTCGACTAGGCTTCTACCCTGAAGCCATCGGTAAGCTCACCACGATCGACCTCAAGAAAGACGAGCCACTACTCAAAGAGCTAGCAGAGCACCTCCAAGTCTCCCCACTCATCTATACCGCCGAAGAGCTAAAGGACGTGGAAGTCCTCAGCCCCTCGCAAAAGGTCTTTGAGATCACTGGTGTTTGGGGAGTAGCAGAGAGCGCCTCCCGCTATGCGGCTAGTCTTGGCTCTATCGTCCTGCCCAAACAGAAGGGAATGGTGCATCCAGGCAATGACTTCACCTTTGCTCTAGCGATCGAGCGTGGAGCAGAGCGTCGAGGGCATATCGAGATCATCGGTGCAGGTCCTGGTGATCCCGATCTCATCTCGATCCGTGGACGTGTTTTCCTCGAAGTAGCAGACCTCATCCTCTATGCGGGAAGTCTCGTTCCCAAGGCACTGACCCTCTGTGCTAAGTCCGGAGCGACCGTACGTAGCTCGGCTGACATGAATCTCGAAGAGCAGTTCGAGCTCATGAAGGAATTCTATGACAAGGGACTCTTAGTAGCCCGTCTTCATACCGGTGATCCCTGCATCTATGGAGCGATCCAAGAGCAAATGGCCTTCTTCGATGAATATGGCATGAGCTACCACATCACCCCAGGGATCTCCTCCTTCCAAGCTGCGGCAGCTGAACTTCGCTCCCAGTTTACCATCCCCGAGAAGACTCAGACTATCATCCTCACGCGTGGCGAAGGACGCACAGCCATGCCGGAGAAGGAGAAGCTCCACCTCCTAGCTCGCTCCCAGAGCACGATGTGCATCTTCCTCAGCGCAGGTATCGTCGATGATGTGCAGAAACAGCTTCTGGAGCATTATCCCCCCGAGACTCCTGTGGCAGCCTGCTATCATCTCACCTGGCCTGACCAACGGATCTATCGAGGAGAGCTGAAGGATCTCGCGAAGATCGTCAAGGAGCATCACCTCACCCTCACCACGATGATCGTCGTCGGAGAAGCTATCGACAATCGCAAGGGGCTCTCCCGTCTCTATGCTGATGAGTTCAAGCATCTCTTCCGCCACTAGTACACTCGCTATGGTAGGAGAGTTAGTGAGCCTTCGGTGACTAAAATCGAGGTTTTTGTCAAGCTAATTAAACCTATACCTTCACTTCCCCCTCTAAGGGTATAAGCAGGGGCCTTTGAGCCCAATATACCTCGAAGTCCCCTCTCTCCGTTTAATAGCTGGTACCTGCACCACTAGACAGGTACAGCTAGCGATTACAAACACGACACTACGTAAGATCTATGAGCAATGTTCTGAAGAAATCCCTCGCTGTCCTCGGCCTCGTCGGGGTTAGCATCGTAGCCTCCGCCACCACGGTACACTTGATGACCCGACAGGCCAGCTCCTCTTCCCTCTCTTGGGAGGGCGAGCAGTCTCCTACCCTCTCCGCCAATGAATATGGGTTCCAAAACACGGCACTCTCTATGGGCTCTCGCCCTGTGGGTAATGCCCCCGATCTCACTCCTGCTGCCGAATCTTCGGTAAAGGCTGTAGTACATATCAAGGTCAAGAAGATCCAGCAGGTACGCGAGCAGCAGATGATCGACCCATTTGAATTCTTCTTCGGTGGAGACCCTAGAGGTAGTCGTCAGCACAGTGAGCCTGTCGTCGGCTATGGCTCCGGCGTAATCATTAGCAATGATGGCTACATCATGACCAATAACCACGTCATCGACGGAGGAGATGAGCTCTCTGTGACACTGCATGACAACCGCACCTTCAAGGCCAAGCTCGTCGGTGCCGACCCGTCTAGTGACATCGCACTGATCAAGGTCGAAGGCAAGGATCTCCCGACCATTCCTTTCGGCAACTCGGACAACCTCCGTCTCGGTGAATGGGTACTGGCTGTAGGTAATCCCTTCAACCTCAATAGTACCGTCACCGCTGGTATCGTCAGTGCTAAGTCCCGCTCGACGGCCTCGACAGGTAATCAGCTGGAAGTAAGTGCCTTCATCCAAACTGACGCTGCTGTCAATCCCGGCAACAGCGGGGGAGCCCTCGTCAATGCCGCAGGCGAATTGATCGGGATCAACACCATGATCTACTCGCAGACAGGCAACTATGCTGGATACTCCTTCGCCGTGCCAATCAATATCGCGGCTAAGGTCGTCTCCGACATCAAGAAGTTTGGTTCTGTCCAGCGTGGACTCCTTGGGGTAGCTGGTCAAGACGTCTCTGCCGAACTCGTCCAAAAGGAAGGGCTCAAGGTCAATGAGGGCTTCTACGTGGCTGACTTCGCTGAGATCAGTGCAGCTCTAGCAGCAGGCATTGAGAAGGGGGACGTCATCGTAGCTATCGAGGGAAGCCGCATCACTTCCTTTGGACAGCTTCAGGAGCAGATCTCTCGCTTCCGCCCAGGTGACACCATCGCTGTGACCGTCAATCGTAAGGGGACGGAGAAGACCTTCAAGGTCACCCTACGCAATAAGGAAGGTGGGGCGAAGATCCTCAAGTCCAGCACGCAGAATGGGGATGCACGCCTCGGAGCCACCCTCAAGGAACTCGGAGCCAACGAGCGACGCGCCTATGGTCTCTCCTATGGATTGATCGTCGAGAACCTACGTGCCGGAGCGCTGAAGAATGCAGGCGTTCAGGAGGGATTCATCCTGCTGACGGCCAATAATGCTCCTCTGCGCAGTATCGCAGACCTCAACAAGGTCATTCAGGCCGTCTCCCAGCTATCCGGTCGGGGGCGTTCGGCTCTGATCCTACGAGGCTTCTATCCTCAGTCAGGGGATGTCGTCACCTACTCAGTGTCGCTCTAAGCCCTGACACACTCCTCGCTTAGCTAGGCTCTAGCCTAGCCTCCCTAGCGGGTAGTCCTTCTCCATGAAGAGGGGCTACCCGCTTTTCTTGTCCCATACTCCAGCCTTAGCTTCCCCTCGCCACGAAGCACAGATTGGTGATTTTCGATCAAGTCTTCAAGCAAGCATCGCATTAGCTTAGTTGAATAGCAAGCACTTGACCCCATTCCCTAGAAGTAGAAAATACCCAACCTAACTCACTGATAATCAACATTCATTTTTACGCCTTGGGGTTACTACTGTAGACACCTCTGGGTTTATACTGTTGCCCCTCTTGGGTTACTACTGTAAACCCAGAGGTGTCTACAGTAGTAACCCAAGAGGGGCAACGAAAGAAGCCTGTCATGCGCTCGCCTTCAGGCCAGCAACTGCTACACTCTTTCACACATTCTGGTGATCTAGCAGGGAAGCTGAGAACAAGCTCTTGCAGCAAAGAAAAAGCGGAGCTGAAGTCGTCACTTCAGCTCCGCTGCATACTAGCTAGGAGAATTAAAGTCCGTCCCGACGAAGCAAGGCTTGGATCGAAGGTGCCTGACCTCGGAAGCGCTCATAGAGCACCTCAGCATCCTCTCGGTCACCCTGCGAGAGGACACAATCACGGAAGCGCTGCGCCGTCTCACGAGAGAAGATCCCCTCCTCCTGGAAGGCCGCGAAGGCATCGGCATCGAGTACCTCCGCCCACTTATAGCCATAGTAGCCCGCACTATATCCCCCAGAGAAGATGTGTCCAAAGGCAGTACTCATCTGGCAGGGGGCAGGCGAAGCTGGTAGAAGAACCGCCTTGGCCCAAGCCTTCTCCTCAAAGGCCTTCGTATCCAGCCCCTCGGATAGAGGTTCAGTGATCGTATGCCAGGCCATATCGAGATAGCCAAAGCTCAGCTGGCGACATGCGGCATAGCCCACGAGGAAGTGACGAGCACGCTCCATACGCTCGATCAGCTCCACCGGCAGGGCTTCTCCCGTCTGATAGTGCTGGGCAAAGCTCTGAAGCCACTCCCGCTCATCGAGCCAATTCTCCATCAGCTGACTAGGGAGCTCGACGAAGTCACGGACGACATTCGTCCCGCTTAGCGAGGAGTAGCGAGCTTCGGCAAGCATCCCGTGTAGCGCATGCCCAAACTCATGCAGGAAGGTACGTACCTCCCCAGGCGTCAAGAGCGCAGGACGATCACCGACGGGCTGGGTGAAGTTCATCACCAGCACGATATGCGGGCGGTGATCTTCGCCCGTGGCGGTGCGGTACTGCTCCTGGAGGTTATTCATCCATGCCCCGCTCTGCTTCCCCTCACGAGGGAAGAAGTCCGTATAGAGTAGCCCGAGGTAGCTATCGTCCTGATCCCGCACTTCGTAGGTATGGACATCGGGGTGATAGGTAGGGAGATCCGTTCGCTCCTGGAAGCGGATACCATAGAGACGCGTAGCGAGTCCAAAGATGGCATCAGAGACCTTGGACAACTCGAAGTAAGGACGTAGCTCCTCCTCATCGAGCTGATAGAAGGCCTGCTTGTATCGCTCCGCCCAGTAGCTCCAGTCCCATGGCTGTAGGGATTCGTGGTGCCCTGCTTCACGAGCAAAGGCGGAGATCTTCGCTAGCTCCTCCTTGGCCACAGGCAGGTAGGCATCGAGGAGCTCATCGAGGAGACGATAGACCGCTTCAGAGCTTCCTGCCATACGCTTAGCGAGCACCTTCGAGGCAAAGGTCTTATGCCCCAGTAGCTGAGCCAGCTCTAGGCGAAGATTAGCTAGACGACGGATGATCTCCCGATTGTCATACTCTCCCTCGACAGCACCAAGGCTCATCTTCGCCAGATACATCTGCTGACGAAGACCAGAGTCAGGGCAGTACTGCATGAAGGGGAAGAAGCTCGGCGCAGCGAGCGTGAAGAGATAGCCATGCGCCTTCCCTTCCTTCGCAGCGAGTTCCCGAGCGACACCAAGTGCGGACTCCGGAAGACCAGCGACCTGTGCTTCATCCTCGACCCATAGACGGAAGCGAGCCTGCTCCTTGAGGTTATTCTGTCCAAAGGTCAAGCCCAGCTCGCTAAGCTCTCGCTTGACCTGACGAAGACGCTCCTTCTTCTCCTCGGGGAGCAAGGCTCCACTTTCACTGAAGCTCTCGTAGGTACGGAAGAGCAGACGGGCATCTTCGGCATCCAATCCAAGACTCTCACGCTGCTCCCAGACCGTACGGATACGATCGAAGAGCCCTTCGGAGAGGAGGATAAAGGACGAGAGTGCCGAAAGCTCAGGACTGATCTCCTGGCTGATAGTCATCAGTTCGTCCGTTGCCTCGGCATGTAGGAGATTGAAGAAGAGTCCAGAGAGCCACTCGAGCTTAGCACCACTACGCTCAAGAGCCACGATGGTATTAGCGAAGGTAGGCGCCTCGGCCTGCTGGATGATCGCTTCGACCTCGCTACGCTTCTCGGCAATAGCCTCGGCGAAGGCAGGACGGAAGTCTTCTACCTGGACTTGATCGAAAGGATAAGCTCCGTAGGGGTGCTCACGGAGCGTGAAGAGACGATGCATATAATAAGGTAAGGTAGGATGAGTCAAACGGAAGAGGCTACCTGCTTCCTCCCCGCGCAAGGCGTGAGGGCGAGCAGGTAGCCTCTCTCAGGTGCTCCATCTCCCGCCTAGAGGTGGGTGTGAGGAGCAAGATATGTCTTAGAGACGGTTGTTAGATCCGAGTACGTTTTCGATCTTGTGCATGTAGAGCTTCTTGAGGGAGTCACGTGCTGGACCGAGGTACTTACGTGGGTCGAACTCTGCAGGGTTCGTAGCGAAGACCTTGCGGATAGCAGCGGTCATAGCGAGACGGCCATCAGAGTCGATGTTGATCTTACATACGGCGCTCTTAGCTGCCTGACGGAGCTGCTCTTCAGGGATACCTACAGCATCCTTGAGTGCGCCACCGTACTGGTTGATCGTAGCGACTTCGTCCTGAGGTACGCTGGAAGAACCGTGAAGGACGATAGGGAATCCTGGGATCTGCTTCTCGATCTCAGCGAGGATATCGAAGCGGAGAGGGGGAGGTACGAGGATACCGTTAGCATCACGCTTGCACTGCTCAGGAGTGAACTTGTTAGCCCCGTGAGACGTACCGATAGAGATAGCGAGAGAGTCTACGCCGGTCTTGCTAACGAAGTCGATTACTTCTTCTGGCTCCGTGTAAGTGTGGTGCTCAGCTACGACATCGTCTTCGATACCTGCGAGGACACCGAGCTCACCTTCTACGGTGACATCGAACTGGTGTGCATATTCAACGACTGAACGTGTAAGAGCTACGTTCTCATCGTAAGGCAGGTGTGAACCGTCGATCATCACTGACGAGAAGCCCATCTCGATACAGCTCTTACAAAGCTCAAGGCTATCCCCGTGGTCGAGGTGAAGAGCGATCTGTGGGTTAGGGCATCCGAGTTCCTTAGCGTATTCCACTGCACCCTGAGCCATGTAGCGAAGTAGCGTCTGGTTCGCATACTTGCGAGCGCCACTAGATACCTGAAGGATGACGGGGGACTTCGTTTCTACAGCAGCGCCGATGATTGCCTGGAGCTGCTCCATGTTGTTGAAGTTGAAAGCAGGGATAGCGTAGCCACCCTTGACTGCCTTTGCGAACATCTCGCGCGTATTGACGAGACCAAGTTCCTTGTAACTAACCATATTATTGATCTATTTGAGGTTGATATAGCTTTAGTTGCTTCTGTTGCAAAGATACGCTAAATAAGTGTAAGACGTATGCCTTTCCTTAAATTTTTCATTATCGTGACAGCCAGCATCGTAGAGCTTCGAGATCTATGCGGTCTAGACAAGAAGAAAAACGCCTAAAACATCCCCTCGGAGAGCCTATTCTCTAGGCTCAGAGAAGCTAGACCTTTGCCTGAGGAGAGGTAGACCTTTAAGCAGGCGAAGCTCTACCTTTCCACCAGTAGCGACTATCCCTTATCTCACCGCACGATAGCAGGAGGGGCAGGGGAGCTCCCTTTCCCTTGTTCTCACCTCTTGATTTGTCGTACCTTTGGGTACGTTTTTGTGGCAAGAAGGTCAAGACACTCCTTAGACTATCACCCTCCGACAAGCCACGATCTCCCTATCCGACAAGCTATGATCACTCTCGAAGAGCTTTACGCCATCTACCTTCGTCACCCCGAAGTCAGCACCGACAGCCGGCGCATACCTAAGGACGGACTTTTCTTCGCACTACGTGGAGAGCGCTTCGACGGCAATGCCTACGCCGAAGCAGCCCTCTCTGCCGGAGCGGCCTATGCTATCATCGACGACCCAATCCATGCCACCGATGAGCGGATGCTCCTCGTCGAAGACAGCCTACATACGCTTCAGCTACTGGCAGCACACCACCGTGACACCCTAGGGCTACCCGTGATCGCCATCACCGGCACGAATGGTAAGACCACAACCAAGGAGCTTACCGCCGCAGTCCTTGCCCAAAGCTACGACTTACTCTATACCGAGGGCAACCTCAATAACCACATCGGCGTACCGCTGACACTCCTTCGCCTCCGCTCCCATCATCAGTTGGCACTCATTGAGATGGGGGCTAGCAAGCCCGGAGATATAGCCGAGCTGACAGCTATCGCCCACCCTAACTACGGACTCATCACGAATATCGGGCAGGCACACCTCGAGGGTTTCGGTTCGCTCGAGGGTGTTCGTCGTACCAAGGGTGAGCTGTACGAGTATCTACGCTTGCACGATGGGATCATCTTCTACAACGCTGACGATGCCACACTCACGTCGATGAGTGAGGGTGAGACACGCCTTGGCTACAGCACCGCAGGGCAGTCCACCGTCCAAGGGGCACTGCTTCCCCATGCGGACGAGGGGCTCTTCCTCCGCTTCCGCTGGTCAGCCGAGACCCTAAGCCCCGAGGCCTACGAAGTGACGACCCAGCTCGTCGGAGACTACAACCTACCGAATGCGCTGGCAGCGGTCACGATCGGCACCTACTTCGATGTACCTCCTGCAAAGATCTGCGAAGCCTTGAGCCAGTACACACCTAGCAATAGTCGCTCTCAGTTCATGCGTACATCCCGAGGGAATCGGGTCATCGCCGACGCCTACAATGCCAATCCCTCCAGCATGCGTACGGCGCTGACGAACTTCCTCCAGCTCCCTCCTGCAGACCTCTCCCGTGTCGCTATCCTCGGAGACATGAACGAACTCGGATCAAGCAGTCACGAAGCTCACGCAAGCCTCTTCGCCGAGCTCACCGCCACCACGACTCCCCCACTCCGACTCCTACTCTGCGGGCCAGAATGGCAGAAGGTAGCGGACGACAAGGCCGAGGTCTTCCCCTCCGTCGAAGAGCTTCTCCCCTATCTCGAAGCACACCCTCTGCAGGATAGCTTGATCCTCGTCAAGGGATCCAATGGCATCCATCTCGGCAAGCTCCTGCCCGCCCTATAGCCCCGAGCGACCTCCATCCCCACTTACACTTAGCGCCTCGACCATCCCATCCATGGGATCCGTCGAGGCGCTCATAGCATCCGGGGAGTCTATCCCTACCGGATACTCCCGAGTAGGCCAGCGTATATCTGGCTTACGATAAAAGAGAGAGGTCACTCCCTCAAGCCTTGTACTAGGCGAAGGAGTGACCTACTTCATGAGGAGAGCCACGAGCGGATAAAGCGAAAACTCCGAAAAACAGGATTTGAGTACCTCTCTGCCTTTGTAATCTACTGTATCACCAGAGGTGAACGTAGGCCGAAGCCTGCCGTTGTAGCCCGCCATTGGCACAGAAGCGATTCTCGGTTTTCAACTAATACTTGATGAGTCTCCCAATCGACATCGTGGCTCTTTTGGGTCTCGTTCTCTACTCACAAAGATAAGACTTCATCTTTACCTTTGCAAGAGCACAGCCTTCCCCCTATATCCAGCTTGCCTGCCACTCGCCTCACATCAGCATTATCCAAGAGAAACCTCTAGCTTCGTCCCAGCAAAGCTCTACCTTCGTCAGCGGAAAGATAAACCTTAGACCGCACCAAGGTAGACGTCTACTCCGAGGAGGAGCTATCACGGCAAGAGCCGAGGAAAAGCTCCACAACCAAAACGCCTTAAAATTCGTTATCTTTGTACACTATTCGCGCTCTGCCTACTTAGGTGGAGCTTCACAAGAACAAACCTATTTAGAGAGACTACCGTTATGACGATAGCACCTAACAAGTTCGTCGCTTGCCAGTACGAACTGTACGTCGGCAATGAGAACGAACGTACCCTCATGGAGGAAACCACCCCCGAACGTCCCCTCGAGTATATCCAAGGCATGGGTATGATGCTCCCTGCCTTCGAGAAGCAGCTCCTTGGTCTGAAGGCTGGGGATAAGTTTGACTTCGTCCTCAAGTGTGAAGATGCCTACGGACAGCCTGAGGCTGAAGCCGTACAGGCACTCCCTCGTGAGATCTTCCTCGATGCTTCGGGTCAGCTCGATGAGCTCGTCGTCGAAGGTGCTACCCTACCTATGCACACCCCAGACGGGCAGGTCGTCCGTGGTAGTGTAGTCGAAATCAAGGACGACGTCATCGTCCTCGACTTCAATCACCCTCTTGCTGGCGAAGATCTTCACTTTATCGGATCGATAAGTGAGGTCCACGAAGCGACAGCGGAAGAGATTGAGAAGTTCTTCGGCGGTCATGATGGCTGCGGATGTGGCTGTGGCCACGACCACGACCATGGAGAAGGCGAAGAGAAGCAACACGGCTGTGGTGGAGGCTGCGGCTGTAGCGGTCACTAATCTCCCGACCTTACCCTCAGGCACGGATGCCTCATAGCTACTCTATGAAGCATCCGTGCCTACCTATTATATAGTATATATAGTATGAACAGCTTCGGCAGACACCTACGCCTTACCACCTTCGGAGAGTCTCATGGGCTAGCCCTAGGAGGCGTCTTAGACGGCTTCCCCGCTGGCTGGAGAGTCGACGAAGAGGCGATCCAGCTCGCTCTAAGTCGGAGACGACCTGGAGCATCCCCCCTAGCTACCGCTCGGAAGGAGCCAGATCAAGTGCGCTTCCTCTCGGGCATCTACGAGGGTAAGACCCTAGGTACTCCGATCGCCTTCATGATCGCGAACGAAGATCAGCGAAGCGGAGACTACACCGCCCTAGCTGATACCTATCGGCCAGGTCATGCCGATCTCACCTATACCCTGAAGTATGGGCACCGAGACCCCCGAGGTGGCGGACGAGCATCTGCACGAGAGACGGTCGCTCGTGTCGTCGCTGGAGCACTGGCGAGCCAATGGCTTGAGGCAAGAGGTATATCTATCTTCGCCTATCTGAGTACAGTCGGAGCTATTCAGCTGGAGCAACCCGAGTGGACGGCATCCCATCCCTCCCCCCAGCATCTGCAGTCCCTCCATCGCCGCTATAACCAAGTCCTCCCCTGCCCTTGCCCCGAGACAGCCGAGCGTATGGCTCGCGCTATCCAAGAAGCGAGAACAGCAGGCGATAGCCTAGGCGCTATCATCTCCTGCGAAGTATACGGGCTCCCAGCAGGACTAGGCGAACCGATCTACGACAAGCTATCTTCACGCCTAGCATCGGCTATGCTCAGCATCAATGCCTCCCGAGGCTTCGAGCTTGGAGAAGGCTTTACGTTAGCCTCTCGGCGAGGCTCCGAGAGCAATGACGCTCTCCTTCCCAGCGAGGAAGGCTCTCCTCAGCAGGCTACGAATCATACTGGCGGGCTACTGGGGGGCATCACGACGAGCGCTCCACTTACGTTCCGCACCGCCTTCAAGCCGACCTCTTCGATAGCACTCCCTCAGCAGACCGTCGACCGTGATGGTCTTCCCACTAGCCTAACGATCACCGGACGACATGATCCCTGCGTAGGTGTACGTGCCGTACCCATAGTCGAGGCGATGACAGCCCTCACCCTTATGGATTTTTACTTACTCCATCAGCGACCAGAGCTAGGTCGTTATGACGGAGCAGATAGATAAATGGCGAGTTTAGCAGCAAAGGAAAGTATCGCAGGTACCATCGTGACCTACATCGGCGTCGGGATAGGCTTCCTGACGACCTTCTTCATCCTAGCCAAGTTCCTTACCCCCGAAGAGATCGGACTGACACGTCTACTCCCCGAGCTCGCTACCCAGCTCGCTGGATTAGGTATGCTTGGGATGACTTACTCTATCAGTCGATACTTCCCATTCTTCCGTGATAGCGAGACGAACCCCTATCGTAAGGAAGATGGACCTCATCACGGCTTCCTCTACTATCTCACCGTCGTGGGATGTATCGGAGCGGTCGCGATGACCCTTCTCTATATCCTCGCGAAGGCCCCCCTCATAGCTCTCTATAGCAAGAATAGCCCTCTACTGGCCGATTTCTACTATGGTGTCATCCCATTGACCCTATTTACGATGGGATGGACGATCTTCGAGCTCTACACTTACCAGCTCCTACGTGTCGCTGTACCTAAGGGGATCAAGGAAGTACTCCTTCGTGTGCTTCAGCTCGCCGTTTACCTACTCTATGCCTTCGGATATATCGACTTCACGACGATGGTATGGGGTTTCATCGGGAGCTTCGGAGCATGTATGCTCGCTAGTGGTATCTATCTAGGTCGTATCACCCCACTAAGCCTACGGCATAACCCTCACTATGTCTCCACGGAGATGCGCCGAGGCTTCTATCGCTACACCGCTCTCTACACGCTAACCTCGGTAGGGATCACCCTAGCGGGGCGTATGGATCTCTTCATGGTAGCCTTCGTCGACAAGGGTGGACTCTCCTCCGCTGGGGTCTACACGATGGCTTTCTACATGGTATCTATTATCGAGATCCCGATGAGAGCTATCCTCAATGTCGCTGCACCTAAGATCGCTGAGGCTGCTAAGCACGGCGATAATCAGCGGGTCGAAGAGGTCTATCGTCTCGTAGCCTTCTATCAGCTACTCTCAGGCCTGCTGATCTTCGCTATGATCTGGGTGAACATTGACAATATCTTCAGCATCATGCCCAACGGAGATCAGTTCGCTGGGGGGAAATGGGTCTTCTTCTATTTAGGACTTGCCAAGCTCGTCGAGCTGACACTCACATGTAGTCACACGGTCGTCAGTACCTCTCGCTACTACCACTGGAATGTCTACTATACCATCAGCGTCCTGGTGATGTCATTCCTCTCTACCCTCTTTCTCATCCCTCGCCTAGGTACGCTAGGTGCAGCGCTAGCGATGCTCCTGACGAACCTCATCAGCTATGGTCTACAGCAAGGGCTTCTCAGCTGGCGACTGCACATACACCCCTTCACAGGGCGTATGCTGTACATAGTCCCGATCACCCTTATTGCCTGGGGAGCAGATAGCTTACTTCCTCGATTGGACTGGGTATGGGCAGACCTCATCGTACGTAGCGCAATCGTAGGGCTGGCTCTACTCGCTAGCCTCCTTGTATTACGTATCACCCCCGAGCTGATGACGATGCTAGAGGGCAAGCTCCCAGCACGCTTCACCCGACCACGTAGCTAAGACAATGGCCTCCGAAGGGATCTCCTCCAGCACACCTCTCAAGGTACTACTCCTCTGCACTGCTGACCTCGGAGGAGGGGCAGCAGAGTCAGCACGCCGTCAACTAGAGGCACTCTGCCAAGCAGGAGTGGATGCTCGGATGCTCGTCCTAAAGAAACAGCTAAATGATCCGAGGATCACCTCCGTTGCTTCCAACTTAGGACGGCGCTGGTGGGGAAAGTTTAGCTTCCTTGCAGAGCGCTTAGAGATCTACCTTCGCAACGGGCGCTCTCGACGTCAGCTCTTCCGCTTCTCCTCTGCTCGCTTTGGTTTCGATCTCGATTCTCACCCTTGGGTACAGGAAGCGGATGTGCTCCATCTTCATTGGATCAACCAAGGGTTTCTCTCCCTCTCCAGCCTCCGCTGTCTAGCACAGCTGGGGAAGCCCATCTTCGTGACCCTTCATGATCTCTGGATGGGTACGGGAGGCTGTCATCTCCCGCTAGAATTTAGCTCGCTCGGCGCACAGCTCTGCTCTCGCTATACCTTGGGTTGCGGGCTCTGCCCGCTACTAGCTAGTCATACCGAGCAGGACTTCTCTAAGAGCCTGCTAAAAAAGAAGAGCTTCCTGAGCCAAGCCCCCTTTCGCTACATCGCAGTTAGCACTATCGAAGCACAGCTTTTCTGCCAAGGTCAGCTGATGAAAGGCTCCCCCTCTCCTCTGGTCTTACCTAACCCCATTGACTCCGATCTCTTCTCCCCTGCTAGCGGAGAAAGAGAGGAACCACCTGCCTGGTATCAAGCTGGACGCTACTATCTCACACTTGTGGCCGCCCGACTAGATGAAGAGGTAAAAGGTCCAGAGCTCCTCAAGCAGATCGCTCGTCACCTCCAAGCAAACTATCCAGCCCTTGCCAAGAAGATGACGCTTGTCCTAGTCGGAGGAATGCGAGATGTAGAAGCCTTTGCCGACCTTGCTCTCCCCTACGTAACTCTGGGTACAATAAGGGATCCTCAGGCTATGGCTAAGATCTATCGCCATAGTAGTCTACTCCTCTCGACAAGCCTATTCGAGACCTTTGGACAGACACTCGTCGAAGCACTCTCCGTAGGCACACCGGTCATTAGCTTCCGATGTGGAGGTCCCGAAGATATTATCCAGGACAGGGAAAATGGTCGACTGATCTCTCCCTTTGACACCAAGGCTTATGCGGATGCTATTGCTTCAATTCTCGAGAGAGACTCCAGCGAGAAGTCATCTGCTTACTCGCCAGAAGTCTGCCGAGAAAGTACTCGTCCCTTTACAGCTCCATCCGTAGCCCGAGCCCTCATCCTGCAATATCAGCAAAGCCTCCGGCCCACATCCACCTCTCTATGACTCCACGTATCACGATCATCACCGTTTGCTACAATGCGGAACAAACGATTTCCCGTACCCTCCGTAGCATCCAAGCTCAGACCTATTCGAACATCGAATATCTCGTCATTGATGGAGCATCAAAGGATGGTACGCTAGAGCTTGTGCAGAAGCTAGCTCCTCGAGCCAAAGTTTTCAGCGAACCAGACAAAGGGATCTATGACGCGATGAACAAGGGACTCAAGCATGCTACGGGTGAGTACATCTGGTACGTCAATGCTGGCGATGCTCTCCCCGCACCATCTACCGTAGAGGAGCTAGTTAAGTTGGCTTGTAGCGATCATCTTCCCGATGTGATCTATGGAGATACACGCCTCATTGATAACGACGGTAGCGATCTAGGTCTACGTCGCCTCCGTCCTCCCCGAGAACTCACTTGGCAGAGTTTCCGATCAGGAATGCTCGTCTGTCACCAAGCTTTCATCGCTAAGCGAAGTCTGTCCCCCTGCTTTGACCTCCGCTATCGCTTCTCGGCAGATGTAGATTGGTGTATCCGGATATTAAAGGAAGCCAAGGATTGCTTCTTCCTCCCCTATCCTATCGCTCTCTATCTCAGCGAGGGCACAACAACGGCTAACCACCGAGCGTCACTCCTTGAGCGCTTTGATGTCATGCGTCGTCACTACGGGCTCTTGCCCACCCTCTATCAGCATCTCCGCTTTCTCTTTGTTCGACAGAGATAAAGTATCTTTTCTAATTCACTTCATACTTTCTCATCTTATAAGCCTATGAACACTTCTATGTCACCCCTCAGATCATCCACCTCGCCCACAATAGACAGTGGAGCTCTCCGTGGTTTAGCTATCCTAGCTATCTTCCTTCACAACTATTGTCACATCCTAAATGGAATTGTTCCTGAGAATGAATACTCCTTTGTCATCGATCACCCATATCGGCTACTGTATCAGCTCCTACATCCTACTCTTGAACTCCCCATACACTTGGTATCCTTCTTTGGTCACTATGGTGTTCCTCTCTTTCTTTTCCTCAGCGCCTATGGACTAGAAAAGAAGTATTCTGTATCAGACAAACCTGTTCCTGTCGGCAAGTTCATAGCTAGCCATTACGCGAAACTCTGGGTCATGATGATCATCGGATTCTTTCCAAACCTAGTATTAGATGTCATCCGTGCAGAAACTTTTTGGGCTCCATTTACGAATGTACTCCCTCGCCTAGGACTGTTTAACACCCTCTTCCCTTTCGAGCCCTATATGGTCTTTCCCGGCCCCTACTGGTACTTCTCCCTCATGGTTCAGGCCTATGTAGTATACCGTCTCTTCCTGTTCCGAAGAACTTGGCACTGGGCACTAGGAGCTCTCGTGCTATGCCAACTAGCACAACATCTATTTGCAGATAATACTTCCGTATTAATATGGCTACGCTATAACCTCATCGGAAGTATGCTGCCTTTTGTTCTTGGACTACTCTATGCCCGCTATGGTCGGAGCGTCAGTGGAAAGCAAGCTCTACTTCTCCTGATCCTATCGAGCGTGGGTATCTTCTTGGGAAGCTTTACTATGTCCTCTTGGCTATGGGTGCCAGCTCTAGTCTGCGTAGCTGGCCTAAGCCTCATACAGCTTCTTCCTCAAGCAATCATCAATCCTCTCGCTTGGGTTGGCAGTATTTCTTCAGCTATCTTCATCTCCCATCCACTAATACGTCGAATAATCATCTATTATTTCGAAGACCAGCACTACCTCGGTCTCGCCATTTATACCGTCGTGACGATCCTCGTTGCCTGGGCACTACAGCCTGTGATTAATCGGGCTACACGGTGGGTAGCGCAACGCTTCGCCTAAGCGATAACTCCCTAAGAAAGCCGTCCCGCTATTCCTGCGATAGGAATAGCGGGACGGCTTTCTTAGGGAGTTGTCTAGAGACAAGATGATATCTCTAGTTCGTCAGTATACGTAGCTCAGAGATACTCGTATAGTCTAGACCATCCTGTGCACTAAGAGCAGTGAAGCGGAGGTAGCGAGCTCGCTGTACTTGGGCTAGGCGTATCTCCTGTGGTCTACGATCCTTAGCTAGCGTACCTCGATGAACTTCCTTCCACGTCTTACCATCGGAGCTAACTGAGATACTGAAGTCCTTGACAGCACCTATCCAGCTATCATCTTGACGATTCTGGTAGATAATCCCCTTGATCGCTTGCTCTCTCTGAATATCTAGCTCCACCCAATGTGGATGCTTTGGCACGGTCAGCGTCCAGACACTATGCCAGAAGGACTCAGGGTTATCATCGATCAGATACTGCGATTCATATCCCTCTTCCTCCGAACTACAATAATGGATAGTAGCAGGACTATAGATGAGCTTAGGGAAATGATCCTCGGCTATGATCGATGGAGTACGAATATCCCATACAGTGACCTTACCTCCCCCAGCGAGATCAAAAGGCGCTGTATAAGTCATAGCCTTCCCGTCATTGATCCGATAGCGAATATTGGCTGAAGCTGGAGCCATCACACTCACTAAGCCCTGAGGGCTACGCATCATCGCTGGGGCAATACTCCCCGAGAAAGAGACCTTGGCATACTTCGTTTCATCTCCTTCGGATCGAAGAGGTCGGAGGAGCAGGCTAAAGACCTGAGGTTTCCCTAGAGTTTGATAAGCTGCGAGAGGAGGACCCTGTCCACAGCTATTCCCACCCAAGCCCGTCGTCGAAGCCGAAAGAACTAGATGTGTATCTCCTGCAGGAGGTAGCTCATGGGGATGAGGAGCTAGCATAAGGTCGAGAGCACTCCATGGTAGAGCAGAAGAAGTCATCACGGAGTCTGTCACAAAGAGTAGCCCCTTACCAGCTGTATCTCTCAAGCTGACCCAACGAACATCCTCACGGTTCGCCATCGTTTGAGGCTTCGGGAAGTGAATGAACTGATCAGCCACTCGGCCCTGATACTTCCCGACGAATTGCCCCGACTTACGATCTGCATAGTTATTCACAGGTCCACGACCATAGTAAGTATATCTATCGAAGCGCTGAGGGAGGACAAACTCATACCCAAGACGTCCTAGAGGTAGAGCAGGCTTGCTAGAGGAGAGACTAGATCGAAGAGTAACATCTCCCGACGGAGATACATACCATACCTGCTGTGCCATGATCGAGAAGTCATCCCTACCAAGAGGCTTATCGGTATGCTCCGTGATCTTATAGTGCCCAGAGGCCTTCGTCATCGTGAGTGTAGCTTCATTAGGCGCCTGCCAGCGGACAGCGAAGAATAGCTCTACAGATCCATCAGGCTGGGGAGTGATACGCTGACTCAACACGTGTGGACGCAGGTTATGCAGGCCATTGGAGATCCATGAGGCACGGATCCAGTTATCGTTATCACAAGGAGCTCGGAAGCCAGTCAGTCGAGGTGCCATCGCTGGAGAGAGTAGCGTATCACCACTTAGGACATAAGACGAGGGCATCCCAGTCGTCAAGTCAAATCGGATAGAGAAGTCACGCCCCTCAGCGATCCATTCCTTCTCCTTCGTTTGGCTCGTCTTCAGACGAGGGAGCGAGGCATCACGCTGTAGCGCAGGTTTCTTGAGCTCGGTCTGTAAGGCAAACTGCTCTTCGGCGATGGTATAGCCTTCCTCTGCCCAAGGTAAAGCATTCTTCTGCACACAGCCTACCTTTACGAAGTATTCACTAGATGGATCCAGCACCTCCGAAGCGATCGGGAGTAGCACATCCGCAGAGTGACGAGGAGCGATCACAGGCAGATCCATCGTCCCTTCCTCTACGACGGCTCCATCCTTCACCAGCGACCAATGGAGTGCATAGGCAGAGAGGTCTGTGAAGTAATGCTTATTGAAAAGTGTGATCTGACCTGCACGCAAGTCCTTTGCCGTGAAGCCAATTTGCTGATAAACCTTCTTCACCTCATAGTACTGGGGCTTGGGGCTTAGGTCTGCAAACATAAGACCATTCATCACGAACATACCATCATTAGGCATATCACCGAAGTCTCCACCATAGGCTAGGAAACGCTTCCCATCGGGTGTATGATGATAGAGCGCTTGGTCTACCCAGTCCCAGATAGCACCACCACAGATGAAGTTGCTACTCTCGATAGCACGCCAGTAATCATCGAGTCCTCCCACGGCATTCCCCATGGAGTGTGCATACTCAGAGATGTGGAAAGGATACTTAATATCGTAGTTCCCCTCAGCGGCACCCTGCACCCAGGCAATCGAAGGATATTGATTGGATCCCATATCCACGATGTCGTTATTACGCTCATACTGGATCGGGCGTGATGGGTCTAAAGCCTTGGCAGCTCTATAGCTCTTGACGAAGTTATCTCCAGGTCCAGCTTCGTTACCTAAAGACCAAATGACGATCGAGGGATGATTGATGTGCGCACTGACCATCTCAAGCATTCGCGAGACATGCTGAGCTTCGAACTCGGGGACATGCGACAGCGACGCCTTGCCATAATAGTACTGATGCGACTCGATATTCGCCTCATCCTCTAGATAGATCCCATACTTATCGCAGAGATAATACCAATAAGGGCTCGTCGGGTAATGTGAGTTACGCACATGGTTGATATTCGCCCGTCGCATGAGGAAGACCTCCTGCTGCATCTGCTCACGGGTAATCGCGTGTCCTCGCTCAGGGCTCGTCTCATGGCGGTTCGTCCCCTTGAGCTTGACAGGACGCCCATTGACATAGAAGTAACGCCCTGCTCGCCCAAACTCATCCTCATGAGCTGGTGTCTCACGTATCTCTACTTGGCGGAATCCCGTATAGATCGAGGCACGATCTAGGAGCCTTTTCCCCGTGCGATCATACAGCTCGGCGACCAAGACATAGCGATAGGGAGCCTCAGCAGACCAGAGCTTCGGAGCATCTAGCGTTAGGCTAGTGTGAGCGATACCTTCGGCATCTACTCGGCTCTGTGCCTCTACCGATAGTCGCTCGGCAGGCTCATCGCTGTATAGAGGTAAGCTATAGAGATGATAGCGCACTTGCTCATCGACAGAGCGCTTCTTACCCGATCGCTCCACCTCAGCCGTTAGCTCTAGCACACCCTGACCACGCTTTAGATCCAGCTGGGGGATCACCTGCAGATCCCTTAGCTGAATCTCAGGCTTAGCGGTCAAATAAACGGAACGGAAGATCCCTGGCAGACGAAACATATCCTGCGACTCAAGGAACGAGCCATCGCTATTACGGTACACTTCGACAGCTAGTGTATTCTCCTTCCCCTGCTCAAGATAGGGCGTAATATCAAAAGAAGCTAGGCTTCGTGAGTTCTTCGAAAAGCCTACGTAGCGTCCATTGACCCAGAGATAGAAGAAGGAGTCGACCCCATCAAAGTTCAGATACACACGCTTGCTATCCCACTTCTCGGGTAGTGAGAAGCTACGGCGATAGGCACCGACTTCGTTGCGATCACGATAGGTCGTCCACTCCTTCGGCGGAGTACGCATCACCCCACCACGCCAGTCTCCAGGGCGCACTTCATGGTAAAAGATCACGGGCTGATTGACGTAAATCGGCGTACCATAGCGCTTGCTACCATCTCGCTGTAGGCCGTAGACGTTCCAGTTCATCGGGACGGTGACTTCCTCCCAACGGCTATCATCGAAGGCCTTACTATGGAAGTCCTTCTCTCGCTCTTCAGGTGTACGCACCCAGTGAAAGCGCCACTTACCATCTAGACTATGATAGTAAGAGCTGTGCTCGGGAAGCACTCGCTCCGCACGATCATGGGGAGCAAACGAGAAGAAATAGGCATGAGGACGCTCCTTATTTAGGGCATAGCGGGTAGGAGACTGCCACTCTTGTCCGTCAGGAGCGATCGGATGATCATAGCTGTAGCCTGGGGGCGGTGTCGCTCGTTGAGCTAGAATGCTCGTGCTCACACTAAGAGCTAGCACGAGCGACTTCATTAAAGATGTCACGAAGGGCTTCATCGTATCAGTGTACTTAGAATGATGGGATAAGAGCGAGCAAGGCTTACCCTTACTCAGCTCTACCGCAAAGGTAGCCATTTGCCTGCGACTAGGTATCGTACGAGGCTGTCCCTAGGCATCTCTTCCCAGCAGGCTCCTCCGGACCTTCCCTCCGATAGAGAGTACCCACTAGGTCTCTTCGGCATCATGGTAGATAGCCCTTCGATCGGCTGGAGAAATTTATTGAGATCAAATACTCCATTTCATTAGATATAAGACAGCATATCATACCTAATAAATGAGTGACTGGATACCTAATAAAACTTGATTTCGTTAGGATCGAAATGAGGCGTTCATTCCTTACGACCTCGCCATTCGATCCGAAAGAACTCCCTCCTTCTATTCTGAGATAGGGTAAACCGACATGCCTCTCAAAAAAGCAAGCCCGCCTCCTCTCCATCCCTATGGAATAGAAAGGAAGCGGGCGATCAATGAATCTATCTTAGCGTAAAGAGAGCGATATGGTCACCGCCCTCTAGGCACTAACGTATGATCAGAGTAGCGCCGTCAGCGCAGCTGCTAAGCCAAAGAAGATCCCTGGGACATTAGCAATAATGATAGGCCAATCAGCCTTGGGCTGCTTAAATATCCCATAAATGACCCAAAGGGTGCAGTTAATAGCAGCGACAAGGGGCTGGATCCAGTCTCCCTTATGTCCAGCAAGATTGCCACGAATCGTGCTAATATAGGATACATACATCAAGATCGCTGTGATAGAAGCGACTGTACCGAGAATCGTCAAGAATCGAGATCGAGTCATAAATCAATCATGTAATTAAGGGATGCCTCCTAGATGAAGGCCTCTCGTCAAATAACGACCTAGCTCTCCAGGAGAAGATCGCAAAAGCCCTCCTTGCATGCAACAAATGAGGTTAAGACAAACCTATGCTACTGAAAAGCTAGAGGGTCGTTCACAAAGAGACTAACCTCTGACAACAAAAAAGCCTACCCCTGACCTAGTGTCACGAGTAGGCTTATTCGATGCGGATAAACGCTATCCGCTATGGATTACTTCTTAGCGAGATCGTACTGTGCAGCCAGTTCACCGGTAGGAAGTTCCTTGGTAGCCTGGTCGAGGAGCGTGATCTTGCCTTCTGCGACCTTATAGTAGGTCTCAAGGTTAGAAGAAGGAGTTACCAGCGTCAGGAGATCGCCTTCGAGACGGTAAAGACCGCTCTCATCCATAGGCTGAGCACCTTCCTTTGAGAACTCTTCATGCTTCGTGTAAGTGCCATCAGCATTGAGCGTGATCGTCGTCTTGATAGACGTGTCGGCTCCAGGGATAGTACCTTCGTAGGTACCATAAACACCTTCGTTAGCAGCTGCTGGTTGCTCAGCTACTACCATGCTGTCTTGTGCGATGCTGTCGGTTTGACCTTCAGCGCTCTTCCCCTGGCAGGAGGCAAGAGCCAGCGCCAGTACTGCGAAAGAAACAAATACTTTCTTCATTGTCGTACATTCTATTTTAAAGAGTGGATCTGATGGTGTCTGCACCTCACTATGGTCAGTCATCACCAAATCCGGATGCAAACATACAAAAAAAACATATCTGTTGTTCTCTTATATCAAATTTCTCTTTTACCTGTCTCTATCTTTCTCACAATCTCTCTGAAAACGAGCAAGTAACATGAGCAAAAAATAAGGACACTACCTCCTCTCACGTAGGTAGTGTCCTTGGATTAATGGCCTCAGCATACCAGCTAAGGCTAGGTAAAAGTTAGACTAATCTTGAGCAAAGCTAACCGGAGGCATCGCCATCATCCAATAGTTATCAGGATCAGCGATACTGCGAATGAAGGAGTGCTCTTGGCCATCCTTGAAGGGATCGATCTTATACGGCCCATGGCTCACCAAAGACTCGATGAAGGTATCTAGAGCATCATGCACATAGAACCAAGGCAAGCCATCCTGAATGATACGAGTCACATGGAACTGCAATGGCTCACCATACACAGCCGTATAGTCCAGATAGTAGTGACTAAACTGATAGAAGCTAGGCGACAGATCAATGTAAAGCCCTATGGATGGCATCCAGTCAGAGGATCGACCGAGATAGATATTGGAGTCAAACGTCCCAGGGTAATACGTATTACTCTGGATCTGGCTAAGCTGATTGAAGACGGCATAGGCACTCGTACCTGTAGTGTCTGCACTATTAATAAATCGAGTAATCACGTAGTCTCGGGTGAAGTCATAGCGTCCTCTGAAGAGTTTAAGTGTTTGCTTACCATCTGTGGTCTGCATAGCACTCTTATCTTCATTCAGCACCAGCTCGGAGAGCGTTTCCCCTCCAATGGTCAATGGCTTCAAGAGGCGTAGTCCTCGATCAGAGAAGGTAATCGGGATCAACTCCTTCTTATCGCCATAGCGTACCCAAAGCTTATGTGCAAAGCCAAAGATCGAAAGAGCAACCTCTGTTCCGCCAAGTTTAAGGGGAGCCAACGCTTGCCCTTGCAGGGTCTTACGCATTGCCTTGACTTGCTGGAGATAAGTCGCAGGATCCTTATCTAGACGTACAAGTGTTTGGATAGCTCCAGTACGTCCACCACGTACGGTGATCGTCCGCTGGTCAGAGCTGATCTGCTGTACGATGAAGTCTGAATCCCCATTGTACGAATCCGGCAACCCCCAGTAAGGATCAGAGTAGCGATGTAGACGGTAGTTATACGTATCAAAGGTGAGACGTATCCCTCCATTCTGAGAGAAGTGATAAGTCGAGTTCAGCTCTGTCTCATCATCTTCTGATCGCATGGTGACAGCATAGCTGTCCTTGAACTTCACCACGATGGCTCGGCCTCCATATCGACCCCCATCGGGCATGAGTGTCAGGAGCCAGCCCTGCTCACTAGAGCATAGGAGATCCTGAAGATCCTGAGTTGATCGAGATATGACCGTCGAGGGATACTGATCCCCCTCGGGCATATCTTCATACTGCTTACACGAGACCCCCAGCACCAGGAGAGCAATGAGGGCAAGAATACGATCGTAGCGCATAGTTAGTATCCTGAGGGGTATTGGGTGAAGTCCATCGTGGAGATCTTCACTAGACGGCGCTGAGCTTCAGCCTTGATACTGTCTAGGTCGGTGGAATACTCCGAGCGGAGGTATTCCTTCAAGATCTCTAGTTTACGCTCGATGATCTGTCTACCAGTCATCGTTGCCTCAGGGCGGTTCTTCCCTTCAGCCGCTTTCAGTCTAGCCTGCCAGGCTTCATCCGTATCGAGGATATAGATAGAGAAGAGCTCAGCAAAGTCTTCATCGGAGTCGGTGCTACCATAGTCACTGACGAAGCCAGCGTAATCAGATCGACGATTGGTACGCCACCAGTAGGAGAAGGCGTCCTGACGCTGATACTCTAGCGCTGAGAGACGATTGAACTCGGCAGGATAGGCTCGCTCTTCATGAAGTGTATGTGCTGACTCATGATAAAGCGTACTAATGTAGTCATCACGCGTCGTCTGAAGGTCAGATACATCCAGCTCATTGATCTTGTAGATCCAGATCTCTCCCTGTGGAGCAGCCCCTAGCATACGTCGGTCCATACCATAGCCCGAAGAACCAAAGAGATTCAAACTCTTCACCGTATGAGTCTGCAGGTAACCCTCGGGAGCAGCGACCGCATAGACCTGAAAGAAAGCATAGTCAATAAGATTGAGATACTCCAGAGCCTTTGCCTCCGTAATAGGAGCTAGGAGGAATCGACTATCGGTAGCCTTCTGATCCCAGGTATAAGTAATGTTTACATTATACTGCTTGGCGAAGAGTCGCTCGATATAGCGCTGCAGACGAGGCATCGAGCTGACATTAGGAGTCGTATAGACCGCTCTATCGGAGCGAGGCGAATCTAATTCTGATGAGCACCCTATAAGACTCCCTAAGCCCATGGCTAGGAGCAGGGGGATGAATAGCTTATTCATAGTAGGTGCATAGATTATTTAGTCGGATTAGGACGAATGGAGAGCGTGACAGACTGATCAGGCAGAGCTATAGCTTGCCGTGGGTCACGTCCTGGCAGTTGATCTTGGACAGAGTAGGTACCATTATTATTCACTCGGCGATAGACCGTGATACCATAGCGCTTCACATCCTGCCAGCGAAGCCCCTCATGCAGGGTAAGGATACGGCGGCACTGCAGGAGATGCTGTAGCAGAGCATTCTCCTCTTCAGATGCGATCGTGAAGTGTGGCTGGAAGCTCTTGCGTAGTGAACCACGCGACTCAGAGTCGTAGGAGAGCGCATTGTAGTGCTTGACCACCTCGGCCAGCGTAAAGGTCTTCTGACGAGCGGTACTACCATCCATATCATTGAGGTAGGCAGAAGTCCAAACATTGAGGTCTGCAAGGGCACTCTCATAGTGGGCGCTCCCCTTGTGGATCTTAGCCTCAGCACGCACCATCAGCGTTTCATCCGTCGTAAAGGGTATCTCAAAGCTCTTATAGGAGTCACTAGGGAAGCTGGGGAGCTTGGGCTGGACCGTCTTATTGATATTCTTCTCTGTATAGATGAAGGGTTGGAACCAATAGGCATCCTGTCGTCCCCAGATGTTCTTAGCAAAGAGTGTCTCAATACGAGTGAGGTACTGTGACTGCGTCAAGCGTGTATTGCTGTAGGTCGTCCCTCCTGTGGTCTGCCCAACGTAGTTCGTTTGGCGCAAGATCGCCATCAGGTTTGCCTTGTTGGTGAGATCATAGTAGTGGAGGGCATAGGCGGCATCCGTACGTGGTGTCGTCGTAAAGGACTTCCAGTCACGTATCATAGTGGCAGCATTGCCCCCCAAGACCTTATCGGCATACTCGATCGCCTTGTCCCACTTCTGATAGTAGAGATAGAAGCGTGCCGCGAAAGCATAGGCTGCAGGGGCAGAGAAGTGAAACTTCTTCTTTTCCTCGGGATACACGACATAGGACTCCACTAGAGGAATACCCGCAGTCAGATCAGCCTCGATCTTGGCATACGTCTCAGCTACGGTACCACGAGGATAGTCGGGCTGAAGGCGAGTGACCGGCTCAAGGAGATAGGGGATACCGAGATCCTTATCTGCAGTAGTCGGGTCGTAAGCTAGCGAGAAGACAGATACTAGCTGGAAGTGTGCCCAAGCACGAGCTAGCAAGGCTTCACCTCGACATGCCTTGACGAGGTCACTCTCCTGATCAGACAGCTGATCGAGAGCTCTTAGTGCAGTATTGGCATGCAGTATGGCATTATAGTTCCCCTCCCAGATCTGATAGGGAGAGTCATAATAACCATCTGAATTGAGGATCTTCTTCCAGTAAGCAGCCCCGACACTAAACTGATTCCCATACGGGTGATCAAGTCCATCATCCTGTACATTATCCGAAGCCAGCTCGAGAAGATAGGTCGGAGACTTCGTGGAGTAAGCTGCGGGTAGCAGGGCACGGATCTTCTCCGGTGTATCCAGCTCGACCAAATCAGACCGAGGATTTTCATCCAAGAAGCTGTTACACGCTACTAGGCTCAGCGAGGCGATAGCTAGAAGTGCCCCTTGCTGAAGAGAGGTTAGGATTCTCATCGTCGTCGTATTTTCTTGGGAGGTGACTAGATACCCACGGAGGCAGAGAAGATCAGCGAGTGGGGAGTGTAGCTGTAAGGTAAGGCTCCATTCAAGCGCTTATCTGAGTAGATCAGGAAGACATTAGACGCCTGTAGCTTGAAATCAACAGAGCTCATGAAGGTCTTACGTAGGAGATTCTTCGGTAGTGCATAGCTAAGCGATATGTCACGTAGCTGGACATAGTCTGTACGTGCGATACGAACATCCGAATGATTGTACGTATAGTAGGCGTAGTAGAGGTTCGGATTATTCAGACGCTGCTGTGCCGTAGGTAGGATGGGGACATTGGTACGCTCTTCGTCACCTGGTCGTAGCCAGCGACGATTAAACTCGTGTCCTAGTGCCTCGTAGTCGGAGTAGTAAGAGTTAAACATATCGGGTAGGCGACGGATCGCACCGAAGGAGTAAACGACATAGACACTGAACTTCACATTGCCCCAAGTAAAGCTATTATTCAATCCACCTTGGTCGGTCGGAGTGCGCGTCCCCGAGTACTTCAAGTAATCGAGGTTGGTCGTAGCACTGAAGTTGATATTATCCCGCTCGATCTGTCCACGATGATTATAGAACTGGGGGAACCCTTCTGATGAGAGCTTATAGAAGGGGATGGAGAAGACGGATGCTAGTGGATAACCCTCACGAGCTGACCCTGTCGAGCTAACCAACCCCGAGACGTCAGGGCGAGAATTCAGTCGAGTGACCTTATTCGTATTACGTGAGTAGGTGAAGGAGGTCGTCCAGGAGAACTTCTTCGTATGGATATTCTGCGTCGTTAGGGAGAGCTCTACCCCCTTAGCTTCCATCGAAGCCACATTCCCGTAAGGAGTGAAGAAACCACCTGTACCCTGTGTATAAGCGACATCGACTAGATCACGCCCCTGGCGAGTAAATAGACTCAGCGAAGTAGATATACGATCCTTGAGGAATCCGAAGTTTAGATTCCAGTTCAGCTCATACATCTTTTCATAGGTCAGCTCATTATTCGCGGGCTCATTGATATAGAGCGAGGGTTCGGTCAGCTGATTGGGACGGAAGGGTAAGTAAGACTTGATCCGCTCCTGTGAATTATAGACATAGGGCATGGTCCCAGTCATCCCGTAGGTCAGACGTGTAGAGAGCGAGGAGAGAGGACGTAGACTATGGAAGAAGGCTTCCTGACCAATATCCCAGCCCAGCGAAACACTCCAGGTAGGCATCCAGCGGACTAGACGAGAGCGACCGAAGCGGTTAGTGCCTTCATAGCGGAGCGACCCATCTAGTGTATAGCGACCGAGGTAGCTATAGGAGAGCGTACCGAGGAAGGAGACATTGCGATCAATCGTCGTCGTACGGTGGTAATAGTTACGATTCGAATCATGGAGCCAGTGGAAGAGCAGTGGATCGAAGGTGCTCAGCTGACCGAGGTTAAAGTTCACCCCATACTCCTGATCCCAGCCATACTTCTCTCTTAGATTGTAGATATCAAAACCTCCGAGAGCAGTGAGTGTATGCTTGCCATCGAGGAAACTATCACTATAGGAGAGTCTCCCCTGCAAATCAAAGCGTCTCGTAGAATATCCCTGAATCGTACGATACCCACCATCAGGCATCACAATGCGAGGTAGAGCATAGACATCATCTGCGGGCTTATAGAGGTAGCTGTTCTGGTCACGGATATAGCGATTACTCATAGCACGGAATCGCTCCGAGAGATTAGATTTCTCTGTACGTACGAACTCCGTCTGATTGCTATAGTACTGTACCGACCCCAGTAGCGAAGCACGTAGCTGGCGAATAGGCGTCCAGGCTAGTGAAGCCTGCAAGCGGAGGTTAATACCATCATCATCTCGGTAGTTCTCATTCATCTCATCCTTGAGATTGAGCGGAGCATACTGGTAGAGATAATAGACCTCAGGATCCATGGTACGAGGCATCTTCGCAGCGGACTTGAGGGGCTCGAAGTCGCCACCATCGTGTGACTGGGTATAGGAGGCATTCACGATAGCTCCAAAGGTCCACTTGGGAGTCAGGCGGTAGGTCGTATTGAGGTTAACGAAGTAGTTCTTCTCATTCTGCACTTTGGCCCAACCTGGATCAAGTGTTGTCCCCAAGGAGACATAGTAGTTAGCCTTCTGTCCACCTGAAGAAAGAGCTATCGTATGCTGCTGGCGAATGCTGTGCTGGAAGAGCTCTTTGAACCAGTCCGTATTCCGATACTCTGCCTTCGAGAGATAGCGAGCACGTCCCTCAGCAGTATTCTCTTGTGCAAATTTCCCATTACGATAGCGGATTGTATTCTCATACATCATCCCATAGACCCCATACTGCGTCTGCACCCTTAGGTTCGATGGGAGTAGGCTCCCACCCTGCTCTAGCTCACGTAGGACAGACATGTGATCCTGTGAATTCTGCACATTGAACTCGCGGTAGGAGGGGATGAAGCGATAGGTCAGCTGGGTCGTGTAGGTGAAGCGATTCACTCCCTGCCCTGCACGACGTGTACGGACGGAGATGACCCCACCGATAGCTTGGTTCCCGTACAAGGCCGTAGCCGAGGCATCCGTGATCACGGAGAAGCCCTCGATGTCACGCTCCGAGAGACCTGGCAAGGTAGCTGCGATGATACGCTTGGCATCAGGAGAACTAAGGTCAGCCGTATTGAATGTACTATCCTGCTTGTAAACGACTCCATCGATGACCCAGAGTGGATAAGCCTTCGTCTTAATAGAAGTAGTCTGACGCATCGTCGTCACGGTAGTCTGCTGATGCTCCTCAGCATCCTCAAGCGTGATAGAGAGAGGTGTCGTAGAAGCGGGAGCTTCAGCCGTAGTCTTACCCTCAAGAGTAAAGACCAGGATGGATTTCTCTCCGACTTCTAGAGAGAACTTCCCCTCAGAGGAAGTAGTCGTGCGCTTGGAGTTGTCGAGCTTGACTGTCACAGCAACACCTGGCAAGGGGTTACCTCGGGAGTCAAGCACCGTACCTTTCACCAAGATCGTCTGAGCACAAACGGTTGCTACCGTACCTAGCACAAGGGCTAGCATAAGGAGCAAATTTCGTAGTCTTGTTACCATAGTAGATCGCGACGCTTGCTTGTTAGTGTAGCTCCACCTCGAGGGCAGTAGCAGAAGCAAATATAAGTAAAAGGGTGAGCCTTTCATAAAAACAAGCCCATCCACCTACTTCTTATTACTTTTAAATAAATCAAACCCTTTTTAATTAAATCATTACACCCCTATCAGAGCTACATCTTAAAATAGATACAGCCGCTGGAAAAACTTCCCAACACAAGACCAGCTCCCTAAGAACTCTATCTCAAAATTTCCTTCTTATCGACATCTCCTGCCCCCTCATATCAAGGAAAAGACACAAATAAGAAGGAAGGTTATCTATCCCCATTCCGAAAGCAAACATTCCTGAGGCAGGGAGATCTCTACCAGGTCACAAGAGGATAGCTCCCTCCTTAGATGCTCCCAAATCAACTCTCCCTAAGAGCCCCCAAAGCTCCGCTCCACTAAGCAACTTACGAAGTAATCAAACGCTCCTCTGCGCTAGACTCATCAGTCTCGATGCTTTAGGTATATTGTGGCTGCATAGTTAGGTATATTCCAATCCATGGGTTGGGTATATAGTAACTCACCGATTAGGTATATTGCGATCATTCCTAGAAGTAGCACACAAACAAGAAAAGCCCTCTTCCTCGATAACTCGAAGAAAAGGGCTCTACATCAAATCACCCAGCTATATGGCTAGGCTCGAAAATCTATATGCACCGGATACTCAGGACTGTTTACCACTCGTCTCCATCTAACCAAGCAAGTCGCATCCTCAGACTCCAGGGATCAGCAGACTAGCTAAAGATCCATCGAAGAAAGAAAGCATCCGACACGATGAAACAAAAGGAAAGAGACTAGATAGACAGAAATAGTAGAGAATCCAGCAGTACCTTGCTAAGACATAAGGAGCCTTGACTGAAGGAAGTCAGGAAGTATGCTTATAGTACAGCGCTAATAGCTACGAGAATGGACAGGTAGAGTGTATATATCTACCTTCAGAAATCAATAGCTTCCACACCTGGATACAAGCCATCACCATCACAGAGCCTGCAAGAGAGCTCCACTCCCCTCCTTTCCATTAACACAAGCTTGAAGTAATAGCTCCCGAAGTAGGGTTAGATAGATCTAGTCCTACCCTCCGTCCCCATTCCTATCATCAGTACAGATAAACACAGGCTGATCATACACACAATTCACAAGGGATCGCTCCTTCTGCTCTACCAGCATCGTTCTACTCTAGCAGTATCGTTAGCTAGCTTAGCAGGGCTATCCACGGAGCAAAGCTACTCAAGCACGCCCTCGCTAGCGGTAGCCATATCCCTCGTAGCTATCTCACACCTAGCCCTCCTCACTTCGGGTAGGCATATAACAGATTTGGGTGTCCCAAGCATACGCTCAGAACACCCAAACTCTTCTAAAATGGCGGCTACCTACTCTCCCACTTTCGCAGTACCATCGGCACAATTGGGCTTAACTTCTCTGTTCGGAATGGGAAGAGGT
>ERZ773010.48-NODE-48-length-90072-cov-9.280303_pt1 | contig 90072 bp, 76 predicted proteins | sample MGYA00580842_ERZ773010 | MGnify/ENA primary metagenome ERZ773010 (study PRJEB29015, sample SAMEA2737982) | human oral metagenome | biome: human oral; feature: human-associated habitat; material: dental | place: China | collected 2107 ... | reverse complement strand
GCGCAGATTTTGGACGCCAAGGGCAACAACATCTTCAGCGGGCGTTTCACGCCCCTGATGGGCTTCGGCGGTCGCGTGGATGAGCTGTACGCCGACATCCTGCTGCGAGTGTTCAATGCCCCGGCCCGTCAGCGCTTGAAACTGGTCAACATCAAGAGCAGCAAAGGTGAGCTGGCGTTGCGCGTGGGCGATGCAGAGCCCTTCGGCCTCATCAACATCGGTGACGATGCGGGCTTCTTCGGGATGGCGGAGGACGTAGAGGCCTTCGACAGCGAACGCGACGACTTTGGCGGCGCGCTGTTCGGCACGCTGAACAACAAGGACAGCCGCCTCAACGTGCTGATCGGCTCGCGCAAATTCACGGAAGGCTGGAGCAGTTGGCGCGTGTCCACGATGGGCCTGCTGAATATGGGTCAGGGTGAAGGTTCGCAGATCATCCAGTTGTTTGGACGCGGGGTCCGTCTCAAGGGCAAGGGCTTCTCGCTCAAGCGCACCTTGCCGCAGGACCGGCCCAAGGGCGTGCATCTGGATAAGCTAGAGGCGCTGAACATCTTCGGCGTGCGAGCCAGCTACATGGCCGCGTTCAAAGACTACCTGCGGGAGGAAGGCATCACGCCCAGTGACGAAGTGCTGGAGCTGGACTTCCCAACGCGGGCCAACCTGCCCAAAGGCAAACTCAAGACTTTGGCGCTGAAGGACGGCTACAAGGATAACCAAAAACAGGGGTTCAAGCGCACGCACTTTCCGTGGCTGTACGAAATACCCACGCAGTTCCAGGGCAAGATCAAGCCTCCCCATGTGGTGCTTGATTTGTACCCGCGTGTCGAAGCGCTGTCCAGCAAGGACAAGGGCACAACCCCCACGACGGAAGCCCGCAACAAGGGCAAGCTGAATCAGACGCTGTTCCCGGCTTTCAATTGGGACCGCATCTATCTGGCGTTGCAGGATTACAAGTTGCAGCGCAGCTGGAGCAACCTGCGGTTGGATCGGCAGAAGCTGATCGACTTCTGTGCAGGTACGCAAGATTGGTACACGCTGTTCATTCCGGCGGCGGAACTGAACGTGACGACCTTCGCCGACATTCGTAAGCAGGAAGACATCCTGCTTCGACTGCTGACGGACTATACCGACCGCTTCTACAAGGCCCTGAAGACAGGCTACGAAGGCCAGTTCTACGACGTCACTCACATTGATGAAGATCACGGATCGATGCTCAAGCTGTACCAGTTCGAGATCGAGAACAGCGACGACGGTCTGGAGTATCAGGCAAAGCTGGAAGTGCTGAAGAAGCTAGTGGCGGACGGCAAGATCGGAGAGGCCAGCAAATGGAACGCACCACACATGGTCGCCATCAGCTTCGACCGCCACTTGTACTATCCACTTTTGGCATTGGAGGACAAGGATGCGGTGCCACTGAGGCTGCGTCCGCTGGCCTTTGACGCGCCGAGCGAATGGGAGTTTGTCCGCGATTTGGAGGCGTTCTACAACTCAGACGAGGGTAAGAAAGCGATTGGCCCGCACAGTCTGTACCTGCTGCGCAATGCGGATCGGGAAGAGAAAGGCCTGGGCTTTGCGTTGGCGGGCAACTTCTATCCGGACTTCCTGCTGTGGCTGGTGGACGATGCCAGCGGCAAGCAGTGGCTGACCTTTGTCGACCCCAAGGGGCTGCGAAATCTCGACCTGTCGCACCCCAAGCTGGGGCTCTACAAGGAAGTGAAGACGCTTGAAACGACGCTGGCATCGCAGGTCAAAGGGGGCGAAGCGCCGCTGGTTTTGAATGCCTTCGTGCTGTCACCGACGAAATTCGCCGATCTGCTCAACGTCGGCGATCCAACAAAGAAGGCCGATCTGGAAAGCCGCAACGTGTTGTTCATGGAAGATGGTGCCAGCGCCTACTTGAAGAAGTTGTTCCAGGTGCTAGTCTGAGCAATCGCTAGTTCCCAGCTTTGTACATTGAAGGATTTAGAGAAGACGAGACATGGCCCGAATCGAAAACCACAAGTACAGCATAGAGGAGGCATTCAGGGAGTGCTTCTACATCGTTCCCGACTACCAGCACGAGTACGTCTGGACCGATAAGGAAGTGCATCAGTTGCTGGAGGGCATTGATGAGTAGAAAAACCGCTACGATGTTATCGACGGTCAGCAGCATCTGACTACATCACAACGATTCTGGTAATTAGCGTATTAATCTTGTCTACATTGGGATGTGCAGGATATCAAGATGAGATTGTGATGTTAGGCGTGGGGCTCCTGATCGGTAATTTTGCCCAAAGATATCGATGCATAATTGAGGGAAAAGTTCTGATGGACGATGCATTGGGAACTTTCGTGCTTTTGATCCGCATGCCGCCATGATGTGTGGGGCGGGGAGCCATGTGAGGCAGACGTCGGCAGGCACTTGCCTGGAACCTGCGCCGATCAAGGGCTTGCGCTTTTAGCCATCCGGCTTCAGGCAACAAAAAGCCAGCCGGTGCGGCTGGCTTTGGAGAGTGTGGATGGGATGGGCACCACAAAACAAAGTTAATAACAATTTGATTATTATATGATTTATTATTTTTGTCTTTTGTTGTACCCCCAAAAATACCCCCGTGGCATTGTGTTGAAAGCAGTTTCGACTGAATAAAAAATCTCCATTACATCAACATCTTTGTGTTAAAAGTAGAAGCAATCAGTTAGTTAGTGTAGCTGTGCGATGAGCTAGAAAAAGAATTCTTTGGAGCGCTTCATCCACCCCGAGGGGGGAATTGATGCCGCACACGGGTACTCTTACCTATGTCATACAAATTTTTTCTGGTTTTTTTAAGAGTGAGCAAGGAGTCCAACAAAGTACAACGACAAAATTCTTTTACTTGTCTTCGTACAGGCCGTAACAAGCTGTTCGAATGTAATAGGCAGATGACTTAAGGGATGTGCGTTTCCCATATTTTTCAAAGCATTCATGTGCAGTGGTGACGCCAAATATCCACCCACGTTTGATTTTGGGCCTAGTGCATGGAGCTGTGCGGTCACAATATTTTTTTCCTTCAGCTACCGCAACCTCATTCCTTGCACCTGGAATTCGATCCAAAATGCATTCTTGCCAGTACTGATCCGTTATCCCCTTTTTCTTACAGGCAAGTTCTATTTCTCTTTGCTGCTTTTCTTGCCACTGCCAAACGAAGGCTTGCCTTTGATGATCATTTTCTGCCTGTTCAGCTGCGCGCTTTGCTGCTGACACCTTCATATCGCGCTGCATCTGGTTCCATTGCTCTTGTCGTTGTCTGTGTAATTCCAGCAATGTAGAACAGCGTTCTGTTGTCAGCCCTGCGCAGTTTGGGGGTGGTGTCTGAGCAAAGCTCGTGGGTGAGAAACCTACAAGGAAACAATATATGGTTAGAATTATGAATCTGAATTTCATGTACCATTTATTCTGCTGATGTCCGTTGCCACGTATTTTGTATTCATTCTTAGTCATTCTATTATTCCTGTGGTGATGCTGAAGTATTTACCCAGAATTAATACTTTGATTCTATAGACTAAAAATTATTTTGCTTGTAGCCTTTTAGGCTATAAATAATAGGTGTCGCATCTTATATAGAAAGAAATTCAGCGGCACGGTGCCGCAGCTTATAGTCTTTGAATAATGCATAGGCGGCGAGAAAGACAAACAATAATGGCATACCTATAAAGACAGATAGTAAAATAATCCAGTATGCTATTCTTATCCAGTCACGAAGCGGGCCATAATTGATTTCTCGGCACATTCGACAAGTTGCCTTGCTAAAACCCAGAAATGAGGTTTTTGAGAGAGCTGAGAATTTGTTACCACAACGTTGGCAGGTATATGAGTCTATTACAGGAGTTCTCATAGAAACCACCTTGATTTGCGAACAATTGAGAAATAACAGTGCCATTTTTGCACGCTTATTTATGTATGCAGTATTTTTACTTTGATTACTTAAAACCACAATCCTGTGGGAGTACGCTCACCATTCCGACGTATCCGCCATCTTTACCTTCGTAAGCAAAAGCAAGAGTTACACCATTTCTTAGAAAAGGTAAAACGTCATTGCTTCGACAAATCTCTGTCTTTATTTGTTCTTTCATTATCTGTTCAAATTTCTGACTGTCGATTGAGAGAGTTGGAATAGTAGTGAGTGTGTTGTTAAAAGTTATTCGTAACCCTGGTCCGGTTGTAATGCGATCTAATCTTGTTAACTTGTCTATAGTTATTGGTAAATTTTGGTTTGCTTCCTTTGTGATCTGAACAATAGCTTTTTCGACATCAGCCTTTGAGTGTGTGGTCAGCCCTTTTGCGATTAGTTTTCCCAACGTTCTGCCAAAGATTATTTTTATTACTGAGGAACCAGTAGAATTACCAGCAGCATAGTTGGGGAAAATAAGCGCTGTCATTAACAACCCAATCACCATCCAAGATGGTGATTTTTGTAGTGTTTTCATGGCGCGATTTTCATGCAGTTCCAATCACCGGCGTGCCCACAAGGACGTGCAGAATCAGCCCGGTCGCGTTCTATGGACGCACGCGGATTGCATGCGACAAGCATTTTTTCAAAATCCCCTGGCTTTTCACCCCGATAACCTGCTGCTAATCTGTCGCAAGCCTGATTGTTGCCTGCAGCAGCTTGCGTCGCGGGATCAAAAGCACTTGCCTCACAAAGGGCGATCATTCTTGTCACATCACCTTTTTTCTCACCTTGATAACCCATTGCTAATCTATCGCAAGCATCATTGCCACCTGATAGAGGTTTAACTTGCCGACGTGTTGTCTCCAGTGCGACTACGCGCTCACGATATTTTCTTGCGATATTTTCCGCTTGTGCTCGCTGCGAGGCTGTGACATTTGCAAAGCCCCTGACGATTTGTTCCTCCTTACCTGCACCTCGACACGGACGATCAGAATATTCCATCTTTCCGGAAGTATTTTTGCACTTAAAAGTTGTTTGAGCGTATGCTTCCGTGATAATTAGCAGTCCTGCTAATAAAGTTAACCCAATTCGCCCAAGAATCGTCTGAATGTTCGTGATCATTGATTTCTCCCACTTTTTATTGCTAATTAAATTGAAAATATTCCTATATATAAATGCAATATCGGTTATTAATAAAACTTAGATACCATTAAAGTGCATGTGTTTCAGCTATCTATAAAGTAAAAATATATGGTACTTGCTATGTTTGTATCTCGAATTTCTTTCCACATCGCGGACAAGAAACGTGAAGAAGTTTGTGTGAAGGCGCTTGTAATCGCTGGCTACAAAATGGACATGCAAAAATAGCCCTACTTCTTTCCAAATGCTGAACTGTTGTTTCGTGTTTGGTCTTTGCTTGAGGAACCTCCTTCAGTGCTTCGGAGAATTTCTCTAAATACTCATCAAATGCTGCAGCCAAACTGGCTACTCTGTCTAGTAATACAGCATGATTCGATGGAGTGCTGTACTCGTCTGCCATAGTTACTGTTGAATCAGAACAGCATTTGGCTTTCAATTTTATGAATAATGCGGCCGCAGCTTTTGGATGCAGCCCTAGTTTATAGCCGGTAGCCGCTGCCGTTATTATTGATTTATCATCATAAAGCTGTCGAATTGCTACGGCGGAATCTGAAGGTGAAAGCGATAGAAAAGCACTAATCAGAGTTTCTAGGTTATGATGAAACTGCTGAATGTAATTGACTTGTGCGTGCTGAGCATCGGATATGGGTGGTTCAGATTGGGAAAGCTGTTTAACTGGTGAGGCTACTGAGCTGATGTAATGATCATTGCCAGATTCAGTGTTGATGGGAAATAGTTCTTCGGCTGTGCGTATGGATAAATGTGGTTCTAGGCGAATTCTGTTATCTGTCTCCAATAGTGGATACCATAAAAGGTGCTGGGCTACACCTTGTCCGAATTCACGCGTAACAATAGCGGCGATTTGATTTGATAACTTGTCGGGTAACTCGTGTCTTGGGTGGCGTAGCGCCTCATTAATCAGCAACACTAGCCACTGTATACGAATATCTCTGACATTCTCCTGATACAAAGCATATTCCGCAACCGCATCAATTGCATCTGGTTGACGCATCAGAAGGAACGGAACCAAATCTAACCATATTAGATCTTCAAAGACTGGCCAACCGCGTGCGTAGTAGCGTGTCGCAAGCGCGCCATATAATCCAAAGAAATGCCTGTAGCTGACAGGAGCTAATAGGTGAAAAGCGGCATTGCGTTCATATGCTTCACGCATTGACTCCCGTGAGCCGTTTGCTCCGCCAAACAACTTGTTAAACCACCCCATGACTTCCCTGAAATTAAAAATGCTGTAGCCCCTAAGAAACGCTACTTAAAATCATCATAGCACATGATGCTACTTTAATTCTGTAGATTCAAGATCATCTTGCTTGCAGCCTTTCGGGCCATGAGCAATGTTGTAAAACCTAGCGAAATGATGGCTCGCATTCGCTTCGGTTGTGTTGTCCGAGAGCGACGGATAGCTATGGGATTGTCGCAGGAGGCCTTAGCTGAGCAGGCTGATCTCCACCGCACCTATATCGGTCAGGTCGAGCGGGGTGAGCGCAATATATCTATTGATAACATGGAGCGCCTAGCTGGTGCGGTTGGTATGGAACTATGGGAAATGCTCAAACCACGCCCATAAAAGTCGGAGGTATCCAATATCGCCCATATCTTTGTCCAGCCCATACCCGCTTGCGCTGCCACCCAAGTTTCAGCAAGACCGGGCTTAGGTATTTACCTTGAGTGTGTAGTGCCTGCTCAAATTCGGACATGCTGAAATAACGTTGCCGAGTCAGTGGTGACAGGCTGTTAAACCAAATGACAAAACGGTTTTCAAGTTTTTCTTCCGGATGCTGTGGATGTTCTTGCCTGGCAACATCTTCGGCGATTTTTTGCAGTTGGTAGATGTAGGCTCGCATGGCTATTCTCGCTGGTGGTTAAGGAGGACAAGCTTTTGCAGGTTTTGTGGGCTGGTTGCACCCGCCTGTTTTACGAAACTTCTAAAAAATTAGAATGCAAGGTGGCGGAGTGCTACCTGCAAAACCTACAAAAGGAGGGAGGCAAAAATCGCTTTCTACTAGGTTTTCTTGATCTCTGGATTGATCCAGTACCGGGTGAGCGGGCGACCCCCGGTCTTCTCTTCCGAAGTTTGCAACCAGCCATGGTCGATCAGGATGTCCAGTGCCATTTTGACTGTTTCTGGTTTGGAGAGGCCAGCCCATCCGTGTTGATATACGTTTCGCAAGGTAAAGCCATCTTTTAGCTGCCCAGCTCTAATCTTTTGGCCCAAGCGCCGTGCATCATCAAAATGGCTGCGATTTACCGAAGCATAAATTCGACGGGCATGGGAAATGAGATAGTGCATCCAGCGTTTCGCCATCTCAAAAGCTGGGGCGGTGATTGCCCCGGAGTTTCCTGCAGCAAGGTGTAGGATAAGTGCTAGGGAAGTTATCGTCTTGCGGTACTTGGAAAAATGAGCAGTTAATGCTGGAGGGATGCGTTCATTTAACAAAGAGCGATCTACACTTTCCAGCCATTGATTTACTATGGGCTGTACTGCAGGATCAAATCCAAGCATGGGGATTTGAGAACCCGATACACAAACTGCCCCAATAGTCTGTGGATCGAGTGCATCGAAGCGGATAAATACATTTCGGGCTATAGCTGACGCACTGGCATTGGGCGCGCGATCCACGAAACGTGGTTTAGTTTTCGGATGTTCTGGAAAGCAAGACAATTGGAACCGTTGCATCAGGCCATCATTGCTCGTGCTGTTTGTAACAGTATGGCGCAGGTAGGCACGTAACGTATCCGGTTGTGTACTCCCCAGTACGGAGAGGCATAGACGAGGAATTGATACCGCATCGCGCGTAATGCGATCAACAGTGTAGCTGTGCTTGCCATTGTAAGCTTCAAGAAAGAACGCACGGGCCGCCCGGTTTTCCTCTCCTTCGAGGCGGGACAAGACTGCGGCGATTTCATCGGAAAAATATAACGGTCCGGGATTCTCTTGCAGAATGACGCCGATGGCCTCCGGGGTTGCATCGTTAATCAGATAACGGCGATGCACTGGCGGCGAAGGCGGCAAAGTATCTTGAGGTTTCAGTTCATAACTTCCTGCTTTGTGCCGCTTTTTCTTGTTTGATAGTTGGTTCTTGAAAACCAATGCTGCACAGGCATGATCAAGAGAATCCTTCTTGAATTTCTGATTTGCCATCTCTTGTAATTCACGCAGGAAACGGAGAGCTTCTGAGATTGCTGGAGTCTTCTTGACTCCGGAAGGGCCGATAATGATCCCCCAAAGGTTTGGCACTTCATGCCAAGTATCTTTTGCCTTGGGGCGAATGGCAATCCTTGAGCCAAGCAGTGAGCCTAAGGCAACGATTACGGCAATTCCTACGTAATCGATTGGACATTGCATCCGGTCGGCGACATCCTCAACCCAAGGCGAAAGCGTAGGTGGTAACAGGTCATCGGCAACAAAAGGCGCTGCGGGTGGTAAGGATTCAGGAATCGGTTGTAGAGGAGGCCAATCTACAGGCTCCGAAGGAATGGCTGTGTTGTAGCGACTGGCAATATCAAGGACTTCCGATTCTTCCAAAGGAGGAAAGCATGTCCGCTGATTTACGCCAAGCAGCATTGTTTCAATCATGCCTTGCTCAATTCCTTTGCCTCGCAAGTGTCCAGCAAGGCGGAGTAACTCGGTATTGCGCCCACCTTCCCGAATTTGACTCGGAAGGGCGTAACCAGAATCATAGGCACTCTTAGGTATTATCGATCTGGCATCGCCATCCAGAAATTCGGCGAGTACTTCGCTCGCAGTGTAAGGCGCATGCTGTCCGTCAATCATGTGGATACGCGACTGCCATGGTTCGTGTTTGTTGTGCAAAAAGCCCGGCAAACGAACAACGCGGGGTAAATCCTTGATGCTGGGATCAGCGTTAAAGCGACTGGCGATAGCGGATTGAAGACGTGTAAATTCCTTTAATGGCAAGCCCTCGACCGGCCAGAATGCTTGATAGCGCCCCAGACTGGTTTCTGTAACCATAAGTGGTTTCAGACGGCAGTTTTCTACCGGAGACAGTGGTCCACCATCTAAGTCGGCACAAAGAGCGCGAACGCTGATAACGGAACCAGCGGTGCGGGAACCATTAAGGCATGTGCGATTCAGTGTGACATACACCCCCGCGCCTTGGGCGTTGAGGTTAGCAAGACGATCTTTAACCTGCTCGAAGGAGCCTTCGATGATCTGCGCTAATGGGTCTCTGTGCTGTTGGCGCGCCTGCCGAATGGCAGCCCCTTGTAAGTCGGGGGCGGTAGTTTGGCGGATACGCTCAATATCCGCTTTCAGTGCGTCCCCTCTTTGTTTGCGTCGCACCTTGCTGTCGTCGAAAGTCTGGAAGGTAAATGCCGGGGCGGATTGGTCTAACCTGTGGAGGAACAAACCGGCGGAGTGGAAATTAATAGATGCGCTCATTGTTTGAACTCCCGATATTGAATTTTGGCAATAGGTGGCGTGATGTCGATGTCTTTAGGAACGAGCGGCATCATTGAGCGGCTAATCGTGATCCAGAGCAAAGTATTTTTTGGTTCAGGCGGCGCTTCCCCCTGGATCATGCGTTCAAACAAAAAATCGACGATAGTTCCCTCGACGCTGGCTAAGTTGTAGCGTAGGGAGAAGTGGGCTTGCCGGTAGGTTTCATTTGTCCCGTAGTCGGTAAATTTGACCAATGGGTGGGCGTCGGAAATAGCCTGAAAAACATGTTTCCATTGTTCAATGCAAGCCAATTCGAGGTCCGGCAAAGAATGCTCTGGCTTCTGAGAACGATGAATTTTTTGCTTGTTTGGTTTCGACTTAGGCATGGCCGCACTCCTTTTTTTCTGTGGAGTTGCGGCGGGGGCGATTTGCAAGCCACTCATCAATTTCGTGGCTATACCAACCAACAGCCCTTGCGCCTAGAGAGACTGGGCGTGGAAACGATGGGTCGTACTGTGGTGATTTAGGGTCTAACCGGGCGTAAATGGCAGAGCGGGAAAGCCCGGTTTTGAATTGAAGGCAGGTGCGTTTAACAATGGTTAATACGGATTGCGTAGTCATGCTCATAGTCCTATTCGCTTGCGAGCATGACAGCCTGTTCCGTAGGTCATGCCCGCATTAATAGAGAAGATTACGGAACATGCCTACCGGTATTGTGTAGCCAGATTTTTGAAAAGCAACCCTATCTGGTTTTTCTGGAAATATTTGCTTTCAAGGCACTCTCACGGCCAACTTCGCGGCGCCTGGCAATCTTTGCCAGTTCAGCCTCAGCCCTCGCCAGCTTAGCCTCCAGGGTTTTCTTTTCTATCTGTAGCCGCCTGTTTTGCATCGTTAGTTCTGAAATCAAGCTATGGCAGCGGGGCAGGTTGTCGGGGAGCGTGACATCAAATAACTCGTCGCTACCGACGGATTTGTCCTCCACCATTTCCTCAATGTTTGCGGCAAGATCTTCGAATGCCGAATCAAGACCATTCTTTTTTCTCGCATTCTTTTCTCTCGCCCAGGCAATCAATTTGCCGTAAGGAATTGCTTGCTTGTTCCCTGGTAGCTTTCCGTTGTTTATTGCGTAAAGAATCCGTTCGCGCACTTTATTTCGCACCTGTTTTTCCTGCCCAGTTTCCTGCCCCGTACGAATCAGGCGACTGGCCAGAAATGTTGCCGCTTCTCCAAGTGTAAGAGTTTTGTTCGTATCCTCGGGAATTGACGGGATTTTTATTTTTGGCTTTCCCCTTCCTTTGAAACTATGATTAAGTTTGGCCATTTTTCATGCAGCCGATGGTAAGGAAATGACTTCTGCGCCAGCCTTGAGTTTGTCCAGATAATCCGCCCACTGCTGCATCATGGCCTTGCGCTCTCTAAGAAATTTCGTCCGGTTATAGGCTGTACCAAGCGCATCCGGCACCTTGTGCGCCAATTGATGTTCGATCACTTCCGGCCTGACGTGTAGTTCCTCATGCAGAATGGTACGCGCCATCGCCCGGAAACCGTGCCCGGTGATTTCTGTCCGGGTGTCGTAACCCATCCGGCGCAGTGCGGCATTCACGGCGGCTTCGCTCATCGGCTTATGCGGGTCACGTCCGGGAAAGACATATTGACCATGTCCGGTTAATGGCTGAAGTTCTTTCAGGATGGCGATGGCTTGAGAGGCCAAGGGGACTAGATGTTCCGTCTTGGTCTTAGAGGCGATATAGCGCCATTCCGCTTTGTCGAAATTAAAATCCGTCCACAGGGCTTGCCGCAATTCGCCGGGCCGGACAAAGAACAGCGGGGCAAGTAGCAATGCCGACTTGACAATCAAGGTTCCCTTGAAAGCATCGAAGGAACGCAGCAGGCCGCCTACTTGGGTGGGATCGGTCATAGCCGCAAAATGGGTGCGCTTGACCGGACTTAATGCGCCTCTCAGATCAGCCGAGGGGTCACGTTCCGCACGCCCGGTCGCAACGGCATAGCGGAAGATTTGTCCGCATTCGGCCTTGGCGCGGTGAGCAGTTTCGATTTTCCCCCGTGCCTCGATCCGGCGTAGCGTCGCGAGCAGGTCGGGTGCGGTAATTTCTGCAATAGGCCGCCCACCCAGCCAAGGAAAAATATCCCGTTCCAGCCGGGCAATGATTTTGCTGGAATGACTCTTTGCCCACGTGGACGAATGCTTCGCAAACCATTCCCGGGCAATGACTTCAAAAGAATTTGCGGCGCGTTCAACAATCGCCGTCTTCTGTGCTTTTTTCATTTCACCGGGGTCGATCCCATTGGCTAGCAGCTTGCGAGCCGTGTCGCGCCGTTCTCGCGCTTCCTTGAGGGTTACATCGGGATAGACACCATGCGCGAGCAATTTTTCCCTGCCGTTGAAGCGGTATTTTTGCCGCCAATATTTCGCGCCAGCAGGCGTAATGAAGAGAAACAGCCCTTTTTCATCAGCCAGCTTGACTGCCTTGGGGCTGGGCTTGGCATTGCGTACCGCCGTATTTGTAAGCGCCATTGGGGGTATCTCCATTGGGGTATGTCAATATACCCCATTATATACCCCCACATACCCCCGGATTTCGATGGATCGTATAAAACGCTAGTGGAATAGAAAAAGGCCGTAACCCTTGTATTTGCTTTGGGTTATCGGCCTTTGTTGGACTTCTTGGGAAGTATGGGTGGTGGTGATGGGCAGAATTGAACTGCCGACCTACGGGTTATGAATCCGTCGCTCTAACCAACTGAGCTACATCACCCCGGTGACGAAGAGCGCAGGATTTGCATTGGTGCAGCAATCATCCCGCGCTTGAGATACAGGACACGTGGTGGAGAGGAAGGGGATCGAACCCTCGACCTCCGCATTGCGAACGCGGCGCTCTCCCAGCTGAGCTACCCCCCCACAAACGGCGGGGATTCTACGCGGCCGGCGTGTCTCCGTCAAATCCCCTGAGGGCAAATCTCCGAGGACTTCGGTGGCTTTCCGGCAATTTTCCGTCCGTGGTCAGCACGGCCTGAGTCTTGTGCATGATTGTGTATGCGGGCGATAAAAAACTTGCCATTCAACGTGTTATTCCGGACGCGACATTTCCGGGCATGTTTTTCTGCGCTGCTGCTGCGTGGCGGGCGTTTCTGGCAAGACGTGTTTCCTGCTTGAAGAGCGCCTCGTGCGAGTTGATGACGGCAATTGATGCGTAGATTTTATGAGTCTGTGTAATCGCCCGGACGCTTGCGGAGCAGACATCCGCCGGTTCCAGCGCGGAGCGATTAAAATGATTTTTTCGTTGAATAGCTCGAGGTGTCATGCCGCCGCTGATGAAAACCCTATTGCGCCTTGTCGGTTGGCTGCTGGCCGGCATGCTGACGCTGGCGCTGCTTGCCGTGACGATTTTCTGGCTGATCAACCGGAAAGACGAGGCGCTGCTGCCCGAGGTGGCGCAGGCGATCGTATTTACACCGCCACCGCCCGAGGCCATGCAGCGCAATGCTTACTTTGTTCTGCTAGGGCTTGGGGCGCCGGTTGGCGAAGATGCACTGGCGGCGGGGAAGCGCTTTTTCGCGGCGCAGATGCAGGATTACGCCGATCGCCGCCAGACGGGGGAAACTCAGTCATCTGCCGCGCAGGCGTGGCCGCATCAGCCGCTCGAGATCAACGCCTTGCGCTGCCCGGTGGAGCGTGACGATTGTCTGGAATACTGGCTACCGCGTCAGGGCGCGATTCGCGCTGCGCTGAAACAGTATGCGCATGTCCTCCGGCGCTATCGCTCGTTGCTGGAAATGCCGGAATACGAGGAAGTCGTCCCGCCCGATCTTGCTGTGGCGATGCCTTACTACGGCGATCTGGTTGCGGCCTCCGATCTGGTTTTGATGCAGGCAGCCTTGCTGCTGCACGGGGGCGATGCGGCGCAGGCGTTGCTGCTGCTGGAACACAATGCCCGTCTGCATCAGCGTCTCATGGCCGGTTCGCGTACGCTGATCGGCGGCATGATCGCCTTGTCCATGCAGATGCGCCAGCAGCGCATCGTCAGCCATCTTCTGTTACGTCATCCTGTGCTGGCGCGCGCCCATACAGCGCGGTGGCAGGCTGCATTGTCCAGTGAGGCCGATCTTTCCGCCGCGCTGGCAGGTGAGGGACGCTGGATGGTAAGTTCGTTCAATACCGATATGAGTCAGGAATTGCGTCGTCTGGCTGCCGGGAATTTCCCCGGAAAGGACGAAGCGTCCATGGCGGCGCGCCTAGAAAAGACACTGGCGATTTCGCAGAAGTTTTATCTGCATCATGAGACGCTCAACCGCTTTTATCGCGCATACCGCGTAGCTATGCGGCTGGCCGATGTGCCGGCTGACCAGATCGATGCGCAGGTGACGCGGGTGGCGCAGGAACAGGTCATTATCGGTCAGCCGTGGTGGAAGCGGCCCTATTTCGGGCTGCGTAATCAACTGGGCAATATATTGCTGGAGATGGGTCAGCCCGACATACAGCGTTATATCGAGCGTGCGCATGATGTGGAAGGTCATCGCCGGCTGGTACTGCTGCAACTGGCAGCTTACGGCGCGGGTCTTGAAGCGGCGGATATGCCCGACTGGCTGGCGAAGTCGCCAGAAGCATTGCGCAACCCCTACACGCTTGTGCCCATGGGCTGGGAGGCGGACAAGTCACCGTCCAGAGCCGGTGGCAGCCTCGTATTCCAGGGGCGTCAGCCGCAGGTACAGAACCCTGCGCGTTCGCCCGTTTATCGCGTGCGGGTCTTTACGCACTGATCTGAAAAGACGCCTGATCAGCCGACTGCATATTGTCCTTGAACGATTGCCCCTGAGTTTCATGCCCGGATGCCGGAGGAAAGAACCTCATTGACGGTACAGCCTGCTGGTTTTTCTGTCTGACAGAAGCGTCCATCGGCGCGATTGTCCGCCAAGTTCTGCTATGCTTTCCACATGAAGTTTCTTTTTATTCTTGCCGTGGGATGGATTTTTTTCCGGCTGTTGCGCCCGTGGTTCTTTGCCAGGGACAACCAAGCGCGCGCTTCACGCCCGACGCAGACGTCGACGGCCGCGGGCGCGGAAGTCCATACGGTCAGATGTGCGTATTGCGGGGCGTTTTTTTCGCCCGATGAAGGCGTCGATTCCGGTAGCCGGCATTTCTGCTCGCGCGAGCATCGTGACCTGGAAAAAGCGGCCGGGGAGCATCGCTCGCCATGCTGACGGACTGGATGCCTGAACGCAGGGAGGTAGGCGCAGAAAAGTTGAAGCGCCCGAAGGAAATCCATTTCTCCGAAGCACACTGGAAGTCATTGCTTTATTTCAGCGCCTACCGGTTTTTCCTGGCCGGACTGCTGTTTGTCGTGTCGCTGGTTAATCCTGCTTCTTTCCAGCCCTTCAGTATCAACCAGGTCCGTGCGATTACGGGCAGTTATTTTCTGGCAATGGCCATTGCGCTGATCAGTGCGCGTGTTTTTCGCCGCCATTTCAATTGGCAGGTGAGCTTGCAGGTGCTGGCGGATATTGCTGTTTTTATCACGCTGATCCACTTCAACGGTGAGCTGTTCGGTAGTCTGGGCGTGATGCTGCTGGTAACCCTGGCGGGTGCGGGGCTGGTTGGGCAAGGGCGGCTGGTGCTGTTTTATGCCGCAATGGCTACGCTGTCCGTGTTGCTCGAGCAGACCTATCGGGGGCTTGTGACCGGCTTCGTGCTGGGCGATTTCTTTCAGACGGGGCTGTTTTGTATCGGCTTCTTCGGCGTTGCCGTGACGGCGCATCTGCTTGCTAGGCGGGTGATTACCAATGAGGCGCTGGCCCGTCAGCGCGGCATCGACCTGCATAACCAGATGCTGGTCAGTCAGCGCGTGATTGAGGAGATGCAGGACGGCATCCTGGTGCTCAAGCGCGACGGCATGATCTGGCAGCATAATCCGCGTGCCTGCGAGCTGCTCGGACTCGGCGACCCCACGGGGCGCCTGCTGGCTGATTATTCCAGTGAGCTTTCCCGCAGTTTCGTCAATTGGTGCGCAATGCCGAGCGATGCGTATGTGCTCGTGCGTGCGCCGGCTAGCGGTATGCGTCTACAGGCGCGTTTCCTCGCGACCGATAGCCTGGGGCAGGACGTTCTGGTCTTTCTCGAGGATATGGAGCGCGTACAGACGCAGGCACGGCAGATCAAGCTGGCGGCGCTGGGACGCCTGACGGGCAGTATCGCCCATGAAATCCGCAATCCGCTGTCGGCGATCCAGCATGCCAGCGAGTTGCTGGCCGAGACGCAAAATGACCCGGTGAGCGAGCGTTTGCTGCGCATCGTCATCGAGAACACGCAGCGCGTCGAACGCATCGTCAGCGACGTACTCGCAGTCGGCCGGCGGGATCGCCTGCATCGGGAATTGATCGATCTGCGGCAGATGCTGCCGCTGTTTGTCGAGGAATATTCGATCAAGGAAAACGTCGCAATGGATACCGTGCGCCAGGAGGTGAGCGGACTCGGCGTGCTGTGCTTCGACCGCTCGCATTTTCATCAGGTCCTCTGGAATCTTGCGGGCAATGCCCTGCGTCATTCCCATCAGGAGGCGTGCAGTATTTTGTTGCGTGTCAAGGACGGTGTGCGCAAGGGAATTGTCGAATTTCATGTGATTGATGATGGGCCGGGCGTTGAAGAGTCGCTGCGCGAGCAGATTTTTGAACCTTTCTTTACGACGCACAGCCGCGGGACAGGACTGGGTTTGTATATTGCGCGCGAGCTGTGTGAGGCCAATGGCGCACAGCTCGATCTTGTACCGAGCGAAACGGGTGCGGATTTCTGTATCGTGGGGAGGAATGACGAATGTCAATAAATAAAGCTGGCGCGCGCGCAAAAACAGCGGAAATGCGGGTTCTGGTCATCGATGATGAGGCGGATATCCGTGAATTGCTCGATTTGACGCTGGCGCGCATGGGGCTGTCGGCGGATTGTGCGGGCAGCGTGGCAGAAGCCAAAGCATTTCTGGCGCGCGAACGTTATCACCTGTGTCTGACCGATATGCGCCTGCCCGATGGCGATGGCCTGGAAATCGTGCGCCTGATCGGATCGGATTATGGTGCGACGCCCGTCGCCGTGATTACGGCGTTTGGCAGTACCGATAATGCTGTTTCGGCGCTGAAGGCGGGCGCGTTTGATTACCTCTCCAAGCCGGTTGCGCTGGATCAGTTGCGCACACTGGTCAAATCGGCGCTGAATCTGTCTGCCGAGCCGGCGGGTGGCGGCGCGCCGGAGAAGAAAACAGCCGGCGGAACGCTCCTGATCGGCGAATCTCCGGCGATGCTGGCTGTCCGAGAAATGATCGATAAAGTCGGGCGCAGCCAGGCGCCCGTTTATGTTTCCGGCGAGTCGGGCAGCGGCAAGGAACTGGCGGCGCGCTCGATTCATGCGCAAAGTGCCCGCCATGCGGCGCCGTTTGTACCGGTCAACTGCGGCGCGATTCCGGAAAATTTGATGGAGAGCGAATTTTTCGGCTATCGCAAGGGCGCGTTTACAGGCGCCGATAGCGACCGGGAAGGTTTTTTTCAGGCTGCCAATGGCGGCACGCTGTTCCTCGACGAGGTGGCCGATTTGCCGTTGGCCATGCAGGTCAAATTATTGCGCGCCATCCAGGAAAAAAAGGTACGCAAAGTCGGGAGCGCCGTTGAGGAACCTGTCGATGTCCGCATTATTTCGGCGACCCATCGCCAACTCAAAGACTGTGTGGATGCCGGGACTTTCCGTCAGGATTTGTACTATCGGCTCAATGTCATCGAATTGCGCATGCCGGCCTTGCGTGAGCGGCAGGAGGATATTCCGATATTGGTTGATGCGACGTTGAAGCGCCTGTGCGGCGATAACCCGCCCAGCCTGTCGCCGGAGGCTAGGCAGGCGCTCGCCTCCTATGCCTACCCGGGCAATGTGCGTGAGCTGGAGAACATTCTTGAACGCGCCACCGCGTTGTGCATCGACGGAAAAATTGCGCTGGAAGATTTACAGCTTTCAGAAACGGGAATTGAGGGCGTGGTCGATGCCGGGGGGACGCTCGACGACCAGGTAAATCGCTTCGAGCGTCAGCTAATCCTTGATGCGCTGGCCAAGACGGGCGACAACCGAACGGCAGCGGCACGTCTGCTTGGCGTGACTTTCCGCTCGCTGCGTTACCGTATTGAGCGTCTGGGAATCGATACATGAATACGCCGGCGATTGGGGGAATTGGGGCGGTTGGTCATCGGTCGGCTGATGGCGATGGCCTGAGTTCCGACGGCTGGCTGGCTTCCGCGCGGCGTGTGCCATCTCCCAATCATGACGCGCGCCCGCCGAAGACCGTTATTTCTCTCCTGGTGATTCATGCGATTAGCCTACCGCCCAATCAGTTTGGCGGTGATGCCATTGAGCGTTTTTTTACCAATACGTTACCGGCTACGGGGCACCCATTCTTTGCCACGATTGATGGGATGCATGTTTCGGCGCATTTTCTGATTCGCCGTAATGGTGAGTGCATTCAGTTTGTTTCCTGCCTGCAGCGTGCCTGGCATGCCGGCGTGTCTTGCTGGCAAGGCCGCGATCGCTGCAACGATTTTTCCATCGGCATCGAATTGGAAGGGTGCGATGAGCAGCCGTTTGAAGAAGCGCAGTATGTGAGCCTGAACGCCCTGATTGAAATATTGACGCGCGCTTTCCCGATTACGGCAATCGTTGGGCATTCGGACATTGCGCCGGGGCGCAAGACAGACCCGGGACCTTTCTTCGTGTGGCAGCGCATTGTTGGAGCAGGCGCTGCTTTGATATGACAAATCTGTCAAAGAATTTCGCTGAACACAAAATAGTTCTTGCGTCAAGTCGGCTTGCTTACTACAATTGGCCGCGAATGACAAGGTCGGTGCAATCGGGTGATTTTTAGGTGTTGGCCGTGTTGGCTCTGTTAGCTTTTCCCCTGCGGCTTTTTTGTGGGGAGTTTACGGTTTATGCGTTGTTGAGGTGGTGCGAACAGGCGGTTTCTCCACACACGCCGTTTGCATCGAGTTTGCATTAATAAGTTCCGGGCTCTTGGTGAATTGAACGGACCCTTGCTTCATAACAATGACACAGTTTTATCGCACGGGCGCGACAAAAACGGCCTGCTGCGTACCGGCGATCAACCATTCATCGCGCGGCGGCTCGGTCGCCCTGGCGATAGAAAAAGCTTCTTCCCCTTTTTGTTTTCCGGCAGGGCGTACCTGCTTTCCTTCGTCATCGTGTCGATGAGCGCGCATCGCCATGATTGCGCTTTTGTACCCTCGGCGTTTTTATCCCATTTTTCTGTGTTTGCCGGGGGCATTTATTCGATGGCAAGCGGAGTGAGTGTTATCGCCGGTTCCGAGTCTACTGCCAATAGGCGTGGTCGTCGCTTCGTTGTCGAGGCTGGACGTCTTGCTGATGCTTTTTTATTGGTCGTTTCCACTTTTATAAATCGGCTATTGATGTGGTGGGAATGCTGGTGTTGTGGTTTTCCAGGTAGTTTTTATTCATGTCATCAAAGAAGGAGGTAGGAATGGCGACAAGTGCCAAAAAAACAGGGGCAAATGCAGTATCAGCGGCTAAAAAGCCTGCCGTCAAAAAAGCGGCTGCCAAACCGGCAGTGAAGAAAGCGGTCGCAAAGCCCGCAGCAAAATCTGCAGCGAAGCCTGCAGTTAAGGCAGCGGTGAAGAAGGTTGCCGCCAAGGTCGTCGCGAAAAAAGCGGCCGCCAAACCGGCAGTGAAGAAAGCGGCCGTAAAGCCCGCAGCAAAGCCTGCAGCGAAGCCTGCGGCTAAGGCAGCGGTGAAGAAGGTTGCCGCCAAGGTCGCTATCAAAAAAGCGGTCGCTAAACCGGCGGTGAAGAAAGCAGCCGCAAAACCCGCAGCAAAGCCTGCAGCGAAGGCAGCGGTGAAGAAGGTTGCCGCCAAGGCCGTCGCCAAAAAAGCGGTCGCCAAACCGGCAGTGAAGAAAGCGGCCGCAAAGCCCGCAGCAAAATCAGCAGCAAAGCCCGCAGCAAAATCAGCAGCAAAGCCTGCAGCGAAGGCAGCGGTGAAAAAAGCAGCCAGCAAGCCAGTAGCAAAAGCGGTAACAAAGGCAGCGCCGTCTACGGCGGCAACCCCCGGTATTAAGTCGGCTCTGAATCCTTCCGGCGCCTGGCCATTCCCGACAGGTTCGCGTCCTAAATAAACCTGCATGGAAAAAGAGGGGAGAGCCAGGCGGCTCTCCCTGACGCAAGGCCACTTGGATTCTTGCCGCAAGCGTCAAATTTTCCGATCTCGTGCATCACCTATCATCTTGTCAGCGTTGGCATTGACCTTCTGACCGGGGGCGATGTCCTTTGATGCTGCTGAAGGCGCGTGCGTGGTTCCTCATTGGCTTTTTTAGCGAGCCGTTTTCGTTGTTGACCGGAATCTTGCTCGTCCATTGGTTGTTGCCGCCAGTTTGGCTAAAAATATTTCGTGCAATGAGTAATACATTCCGGCTTCAAAAGCCATTCATTGTGCAAGCAGGCGCTGGTAGATGAACTGAATACGGATGAAACGCTTGGAGTCGTTTACCTTCGGCGCCGAGCTTATCGACGCCTATCAATGAGTACTGCGAGCGCGCAGGGCAGGCTGATACAATATTGCCCACCACTGTTTTTCTGACAGACAGCCCTCTCTCAATTCTCAGGATTTTGCCGTGAACCACGCCCCAGAAAACACTCGCAAAGATGCTTTGAAAGATAGCCCGACGACGCCAGCGACCAATTTCATCCGCAACCATATCGACGCGGATCTGGCTGCGGGGAAATATGCGATGCGTCGCTGGTCGGGAGCGCCTGGCCTGGCGGCGCAGCAGCTGGCAGGCGAGCCCGATCCTGCAAAAATTCGCACGCGCTTCCCCCCTGAGCCGAACGGCTATCTGCATCTGGGTCATGCCAAATCGATCTGCCTCAACTTCGGCCTGGCGCGTGATTATGGCGGCCGCTGCCACCTGCGCTTCGACGATACCAACCCGGAAAAAGAAGAAAAAGAATATGTCGATTCCATCACCGAGGCCGTGCGCTGGCTGGGTTTCGCCTGGGATGAGGGCGGTGAGAACAACCTCTATTACGCATCCAACTATTTCGACTGGATGGCGGCCTGCGCGGAATATCTAATCGAGTCCGGTCATGCCTACGTCGATAGCCAGAGCGCCGAGGAGATGCGCGCCCGCCGCGGTACGCTGACCGAGCCGGGGCAGGATTCGCCTTATCGCAATCGCAGCATTGAGGAAAACCGTGCGTTGTTTCAATGCATGAAAGCGGGGGAATTTCCCGACGGCGCCCACGTTCTGCGCGCCAAGATCGATATGGCTTCGCCGAATATCAACCTGCGCGATCCGGCGATTTACCGTATTCGTCACGCCGCGCACCATAATACGGGCGACAAGTGGTGCGTGTATCCGATGTACACCTTCGCGCACCCGATCGAGGACGCGTTGGAAAATATCACGCATTCGATCTGTACGCTGGAATTCGAGGATCAGCGTCCTTTCTATGACTGGCTGCTTGCGCGGCTGGCCGAAGGCGGGCTGATGCAGCGCCCGCTGCCGCAACAGATTGAGTTTTCCCGCTTGAATCTGACCTACGTCGTGCTGTCCAAACGCAAGCTGATCCAGCTCGTCGAGGAAAAGCACGTTGCCGGCTGGGACGACCCGCGTATGCCGACCATCGTCGGCGCGCGTCGGCGCGGCTATACGCCGGAAGGATTCCGTCTATTTGCCGAGCGCATTGGCGTATCCAAGGCGGATTCCCTGATCGATTACGCAGTCTTCGAGGATTGCATGCGTGAAGTGCTCAATGAATCTTCCGAGCGCCGCGTCGCCGTGCTCGACCCGCTGAAGCTGATCATCGACAACTATCCGGTCGGGCAAAGCGAAGAATGCTTTGCGCCCAACCACCCGTTGAAACCGGATCTGGGCAAGCGCGCGATGCCGTTCTCGCGCGAACTGTGGATTGAGCGCGAGGATTTCATGGAAACGCCGTCCAAGGGCTACCATCGCCTCTATCCGGGGAATCGCGTACGTCTGCGTTATGGTTACATCGTCGAGTGCTCGGGCTGCGACAAGGATGTCGACGGCAACGTCGTCGCCGTGCATTGCAACTACTTTCCGGATACCAAGTCCGGCACGCCAGGCGCGGATAGCATCAAAGTCAAGGGGAATCTGCATTGGGTCTCGGTGGCCGAGGCGTATTCCGCCGAAGTGCGTCTTTACGACCGCCTCTTCGCTGCGCCCGCACCGGGTGCGCGCCGTGAGGGCGATGCCGAGGGCGTCGAACGTAATTTTCTTGACGATCTCAATCCGGACAGTATGCGCACCGTCATCGCCCGTCTTGAGCCGTCGCTCAAGACGGCGCAAGCCGAGGATCGTTACCAGTTCGAACGGCACGGCTATTTTGTCGTCGATCGTGTCGATGCCAGACCAGGCGCGCCGGTTTTCAACCGCACGGCGACGCTCCGGCAAAGCATTGCTCCGAAAGGTGTTGCCCCGTCGAGTGGAGGTGGGTTTGGCAGGCCTAGCGTTATCCAAACTCCGTGAGGTATTGCCCTAGTGAGCGGGGACGAAGGTAGGCCTAGTATTCTTTAAATTTAGCGTAATGGTTTATACGGCATTGTGGCGGTGGAAAACCGGCTGTCGTCAACCCATAGCAGCATGCCGTTGAATGCATACTGTCGGTTCGACGTGCCTGGCGAATACTCCAGATCGCAGGCTAGGGCTTGATGCGGGGCAAAAGAAAAGCGCATTGGGCGGATTGGGGGGCACCGCCATGCGGTGATTGGCCGGGCTGATCCCCTGTATTGACATCCTGCACGGTGCTTAATTATTTGACGACGTAGGCTTCCGGCAGCCGTACAGCGGTGAGGCCATAGCAATCGTCCGCATCCTGTCCGGCATCCCCGGCGCAGACCGGTAGACTGGTCTCCTGGGCAATGGTAGTGAGAATCTGGTGTGCCAGGTCGACTTCGCCATTAAATGTCATCAGGCTGTCATAGTCCGCCACCTGCAGGCGATCTTCAAGTGCCTGGCGGATGGAAGTTGCCTTATTGCTCAAATGGTCGCGCGCGCTGGCCGTCTGCTTGCCGCCTAAGCGGATGGCGATGACCGGAATTTCGAGCCGGTAGCCGGTCGCTTCCCCCGGATTTTTCGGGTTCATGAGCGCAACGGAAAGATCAGTGACCAGTGCGGGGATTTCGCGACCCGTGGTATTTTTTTTCTCTGCTGTCGCCGCGCCTGGTACGGGAAAAGCATCATCCTGTGGCAGCGGTGGTGTCGATTGCACCGATTGCGGGGCGGTCTGCATGATGCGCAGCCGGTGCCGTACGGTGGGTGAGTCGTGCGGCGGGGCTTCCGCGGTGACGGGCGGGTTGACCGGGGACGTCGGTCTGTGCGGACCGGGGGTGGCTATTCGTCTGACTGTGATGATCAACACCCAGAAGACGGCGGCGATCAGAACGCAGGCACACAACAGGATGATGAAAGAAATGCGGCTCTTTGGGGAAGTGGCTCGAATATGCGGGCGTTCCCGTGAGTAGCTTTTTTCTTCCTGTCCGTAAGTTGCCGATGATGTCGCCGTGGCATCGTTATAAACCCCGAACACATTACCGTACAGTTCATTCAGCGATTGGTCATAGGCCGCACGCCGCTCGGCATCGGAAAGCGTCTCATAAGCCTGCGCCACCAGTACGGCACGTTCCGCCGCCTGTTTGTCGCCAGGGTTTTTGTCCGGGTGGTAGCGCTGCATCAGGCTGCGGTAGGCGGCGCGAATGACTTCCGGGCTTGCGGTGTGACTGACTTCGAGGATGTCGTAATGGCTGGGCGCATGGCCGGGTGAGAGCGGGGATGCAGGCATGGTGCTCAGTCAATCTTGACGAAGGTGGTTGTACTGCCGTTCCGCTCACGTAGCTTGAACTCTCGCGGAGAGACAGCCAGAATGGTTTTTACCTCATGGCTGATACGGCCATTGTGCAGGTTGCTCCACAGGATTTTCTTATCGACCAGTTGCCAGACGCCATATTGCTGGATGAAACCGTCAGGGGCCTGGATTTCCCATTCGCCATTGTTGTAAAGCCGGATGGGTGTCTCAGCGCGCGATGATTTCCATTTACCAACGAACTGCGCGGTTTCGAAGGAATCCTCAAACCATGAACAGGCCGAAAGCTGAAAAAACAAGAAGGCGGCAAAGAGGAAAACGCGCGTTGTACCCGTGAAAAAAGTGTGCTTTTGTATATCGGAGAGGCGCGCTTGGCGGCGCGGCCTGCTGGATTCGGGTAGGGTGAGCGTTTCCGGTCTGTCCATCGGGGCGGTTCCTCAGTGCGACTGCGGCTGCATCACTGAACGCCAGTGCTGCTGCATACGCTCGGTGCGTTCGGCTTCTTCGCGCTGTTTGCGCTGCGCTTCTTCCTGCGCGCGTTTTTCCTCGCGCCGTTCGGCTTCTTCCGCACGCCGCAGATCGAAAGAAACGCGATCGGCGTAGCGGCGATCGGCTTCCTGCCGCTGCTGCGCTTCGCGCTCTGCGCGCGCCCTCTCGCGTTCTGCTTGAAGCGCTTCGGCTGCACGCTGACGATATTCAAGATCACGCCGGCGCGCTTCATCCGCTGAGGCCAGGCGCTCGCCATACTTATGGTAATAGTCCTGAATGATTAGTTTTTCTTCTGCATTGGCGGTGGCAGCGGCCAGTTTTTCGTTGTAGGCGCGCTCAACACGTGATGAATACACCAGGTAAGACTGCAACATGACCGCCAGAATGACGACAGTCATCATGATTGCGAGCAGCGAGCGAAGCGGTGATGAGTTATGACTCGACAGAGAAAATGACGAAGCCCGAAAGCTGCCCAGGCCGCCTGATGCTTCGTTTGCATCAGTGTGGTACGTCATGGCTCTGGAACGTATCGGCGGGGTATCGGCGCTCTGGGCCAGGTGGTCGGGAGCGGGCAGTCGGGCGGAGACCGGGGTAGGGTTTGCGCCTTTACGATCGGCGGAAGCCGTGCCGGGACCGCGGCGTGCCATCAGCTTTTCATCGTAACCCATGCGGGATACTGGGTCGCTCAACGTGTCCCGGGCGAGCAGAATCAGCGTGCGGCGGAAGTCGTAATCCTCGCGGTTCATGCGGTTTTCGGACGCTTCCAGTACGGCAAGCGCGCGTTGATACCCCGCTTCGATCTCATTTGTTGATGCGGAGGCGGGGACTCCCAGTACCTGATACAGCGTTTCCCTGATCATAAACGTACCATTTGTCGAGTTTCCGATACCATGCCTGTACTTTTATGCTGACCGAAAGATTATACCGTGCCCTCAATGCCAGCGCGCCAAGGTATTCAACTATATACCGGGGTGGTAGCCGATGCTAGACGGGCAGCGAAGCTATTGCCCGTTTCTTGACGCACTGCCCTAGGCAATCCGGGTTTTCGTGCAGGTATAAATGGAGGGTGCGAACTGTCGTATGCGGTGAGACAATAACGTATCGATACTATATTTCGGATGTGCCCATATCATGACTTTCATTGAGATGTTGCAGGCTGCCTGGCAGAAAAATGATTCTTTGCTTTGCGTTGGGCTGGATCCCGATCCCATGAAGTTCCCGACGCATCTCCAGGGGCGGCCAGAGGCCATTTTTGAATTTTGCCGCGCTATCGTTGATGCGACGGCCGATCTCGTCTGCGCCTTCAAGCCGCAGATTGCTTATTTCGCCGCGAATCGTGCCGAAGATCAGCTGCAGGCGCTGATTGCCCATATCCATGATCACCATCCCGGCATTCCAGTGATCGTCGACGCCAAGCGCGGTGATATTGGAAGTACGGCGGAACAGTACGCCATTGAAGTTTTTGAGCGTTACTGTGGCGATGCGATCACCGCCAACCCCTATATGGGGCGTGACTCGGTCGAGCCTTATCTGGCGTATCGTGATAAAGGCGTTTTTCTGCTTTGCCGAACATCCAATCCGGGCGGAAGCGACCTCCAGTTCCTTGATGTGGGCGGCCAGAAACTTTATGAGCATGTGGCCGGAATCGTGGCGCGTGACTGGAATAGGAACGGGCAATGCGGTCTCGTTGTGGGGGCGACGTACCCGGGCGAAATTGCCCGCGTCCGCCAGATTGTCGGCGAGATGCCGTTGCTCGTGCCAGGCATCGGTGCGCAAGGCGGTGATGTGGAGGCAACGCTGAAAGCGGGACGTACGGCATGCGGTACGGGGCTTATCGTCAATAATTCGCGGGCCATTCTTTATGCCAGCAAGGGAGAGGATTTTGCGCAGGTTGCTCGCCAGGCGGCGATGACTTCACGTGCGCTGATCAACCGTTTTCGTTAGATCGTTAGAAGAAGGACGGCGGTTAGAAGAAAGGTGTTCTGCAGGCAGGGTAAGCCGGTACGAGCTGGCAGCGTTTTCCCGCAGTTTCACTTTGCCGCTGCCTCAACTGACAGCGTGTAGAGGCTAAGGAGACATGCCTCAAAATATGGGCGCAGGCGTACAATCGTGGCGATGCCGGTGGATGAAATTTTCTGAGGCTTTCTGTATTTTTACGTCTGCCTGCATCGATGGATTCGGCGCTTCGGCGTGTAATTCCGGCCGAACTACCCGGATATTCTGGACTTGCCCGCGCACGCAGCGCATAAAACAAAAGACAGGAGCAGGATATGAATATTGGATTTATCGGAATAGGCATCATGGGACGGCCGATGGCAAAAAATCTGATCAAGGCCGGCTACGCATTGACGGTTTACGACAAATTTGCCCCGACCGATGACCTAGTCGCGTTAGGCGCCGTTGCGGCCAAGTCAAATAAGGACGTGGCTGCGCAAAGCGACATCATTATTACCATGTTGCCCAATTCACCGCATGTCAAAGAAGCCGTGATGGGTGAAGACGGCGTACTCGAAGGCGCCCGGCCTGGCGCCATCCTCGTCGATATGAGTTCGATCGCTCCTTCTGCCTCGCAGGAAATCTGCGCCGCAGCCAAGGCCAAGGGCGTCACTATGCTCGATGCCCCTGTTTCTGGCGGCGAACCCAAAGCCATCGACGGTACGCTTGCCATCATGGTTGGCGGAGACAAAAAAACCTTTGAAACGGTCAAACCGATTCTCGAAAAAATGGGGTCTTCCGTTGTCCTCGTCGGCGATATTGGCGCGGGCAACGTCACCAAACTTGCCAACCAAATCATTGTTGCCCTCAACATTGCGGCCGTCTCGGAAGCCCTTGTTCTGGCCACCAAGGCCGGCGTCAAGCCGGAAGCGGTCTTCGACGCGATTAAGGGAGGGCTGGCCGGATCCACGGTCATGAATGCCAAGGTGCCGATGATTCTCGACGGCAACTTCAAGCCGGGCTTCCGTATTGAACTGCATATCAAGGATCTGCAGAATGCGCTCGATACCGCGCACAATCTCAATGTCGCCGTACCGCTGACCGCCAATGTCATGGAAACTTTGCAGGCGCTTAAAGTGGATGATATGGGCGCCAATGACCATAGCGCCATCGTCCGCTTCTACGAAAAACTGGCCAAAATTGAGGTCAGAAAATAGGCGCTGAATCCTGCTCCTTCGTCGCCGGGCTGTGGAATCCGTCCGGCGATAGAGATGAAAGATATGTCGAACCGCCGTGACGATGATCACGGCGGTTTTTGTATGCATTTATCGCTCGTCGAGCCGGTTTTCTGCCAGACGACGCCTAACCGACAATACGGCGAGTGTGGAGAGCGCAGTGAATGAACAGGTCGATAGGCGTCTGAGGTAGGAACGCTGAAGGATGAGGGGTAGGAAAAAAGCCGAATAACAATGTTGCCATCAGCGCCCCTGAAATGCAGGAAATTCAAGGGCTGCAAGGGGGCAGGGATAACGGCTTACTTTTCGGTTTCCCTGACATGCAGCACACGCTGTGCTGCGGCGTAATCGCCGGCGGCAATCTGTGGCCAGGCGAGCAGGCAGCGGTCGAGTGCGCGGTCGATCAGCGCCTGTTCTTCTTTGCGCGGAGCCTTGAGGACGTAGTTGATGACTTCACTGCGTTCGCCGGGGTGCCCGATGCCCAGGCGAAGACGCCAGAAATCGGGCGTCGATAGGCAGGCCTGGATGTCCTTGAGGCCGTTATGACCGCCGTGACCGCCGCCATGCTTGAGGCGGATGTCGCCGGGTTGCAGGTCAAGGTCGTCATGCACGATGAGGATTTCATCTGGAAGAATCTTATAAAAGTTGGCGAGCGCAAGGACGGCGCGTCCGGAGGAATTCATGTACGTGGACGGCTCAAGCAGCCATAATTCGCGGTAACGCCCGATGCTCCCGTGAAATTTGCCTTGCGGTGCAAGTGTGGTTTTTAGTTCATCTGCCAGCCGGTGGACAAACCAAAAACCGAGGTTATGGCGGTGATCGGCATAACCGGCACCGGGATTGCCGAGACCGACGATCAAACGTGGGGCGGTCATGTTGAAATGGGCGTTTGGATAAAACAAACCGCCGCGGGCGGAAAAACCTGCGGCGGCCTGGAGTGGAATTGCCAGCGATCAGGCGGCTGGCGGCGTAGGCGTAGCATCGGAGGATGCTTCAGCCTCTTCTTCCGTCGTTTCGGCCGCTTCAATCTTCTTGGCGACGATCGTCACCACAACCGGGTCGTCCTCACCATGAGCAACCGGCTCGACGCCCTTGGGGAACGTCAGCTGTGAAACGCTCAGCGCCTGACCGATGTCCAGATCTTTCAGGTCGACTTCGATGAAGGCGGGCAGGTCCTTTGGCAAGCAGGACACTTCGATGTCGCTCATAATGTGCGAGACGATGCCGCCGCCGACCTTGACGCCCGGCGCAATATCGGTATTGACGAAGTGCAGCGGTATTTTCTGGTGAATGGCGCGGCTGGCGTCGACGCGCAGGAAGTCGACGTGTAATACCAGCGATTTATAGGGGTGCATCTGTACGTCGCGCAAGAGCACGCTTTGCGCAGCGCCATCCAGTTTCAGCGTGATGACTGAAGACTGGAAAGCTTCCTTACGTAGTGCTAGTAAGAGTTCGTTGTGGTCAACTTCGATGGAAACCGGTTTGCTTGCTCCGCCATAGACGATGCCGGGCACCTTGCTGGCGCGACGCAGGCGGCGGCTCGCTCCGGACCCGTGCTGAACGCGCGTTTTCGCATTGATTTCAAATTGCATAACTGCTCCTGATAAACAAACCCGGCCCGCGACCAGACCGGGTGGTTGAAAAAATCATTCGATGAAGAGCGAAGAAACCGACTCTTCGTTATTGATGCGGCGGATTGTTTCAGCAAAAACGTCGGCGACCGACAATTGGCGGATGTGCGACGATTTTTGTGCTTCTTCGTTGAGCGGAATGGTATCGGTGACGATTAATTCGTCGAGATCGGAATCGTTGATTCGGCTGATGGCGGGGCCGGAGAGCACCGGATGCGTACAATAGGCGATGACGGACCGGGCGCCGTTGGCTTTGAGCGCCGTCGCCGCCTTGCATAACGTTCCGGCGGTATCGATGATATCGTCTATCAGCACGCAGGTTCGCTCCCCAACATCGCCGATGATATTCATGACTTCGGAAACATTGGCCTTGGGGCGGCGCTTGTCGATAATCGCCAGGTCGCATTCCAGACGCTTGGCCAGCGCGCGCGCGCGCATGACACCACCGACATCCGGCGAAACGACGATCAGATCCTTGATATCGCGCTTCCAGACATCGGCCAGCATGATCGGTAACGAATAGATGTTGTCGACCGGAATATTGAAAAACCCCTGAATCTGCTCGGCGTGCAGATCCATCGTCAGCACACGATGGACGCCGGCGGCCGTCAGCAGGTCGGCAACCAGCTTGGCGGCGATGGGTACGCGCGCAGAGCGCACCCGGCGATCCTGGCGCGAGTAGCCAAAATAGGGAATGACGGCCGTGATGCGGGCAGCAGATGCCCGGTTGAGCGCATCGACCATGATCAGTAGTTCCATCAGGTTTTCGTTGGAAGGCGCACAGGTCGGCTGAATGATGAACACGTCGCGGCCGCGAACGTGTTCCTCGATTTCAACGGAGACTTCGCCGTCGGAAAAGCGTCCGACATTTGCCCGCCCGAGCGAAACATGGAGTCGGTGAGCCACTTCGGCTGCCAGCTTCGGGTTAGCGTTCCCGGAGAAGACCATCAGGCTATCGTAGGCCATAGCGTGCATCCAGTGACGCCGGGACACGGCGCCGTCAAAGAAAGACGGGCAGGTTGCTGCCTGCCCGAGATCAGAAAATTGATAAAACCTGAATGGCTGGGGAAGAAGGATTCGAACCTTCGAATGCCGGAATCAAAATCCGGTGCCTTAACCAACTTGGCGACTCCCCAGCAAAACCCGCTGAATAAGTGTCTAGCGGATGAGGCGCGGATTATAGCGGGGTTTCGTTAAAAATACTAGCCGGATGAAGGCAACGGTGTCGCATTGTTGCGTGGTTGTTAACCATTTCTCTGTGAGCAAGTTCCGCAGCAGTTCCCGTAGCAGTTCCGTGAAAATCAAGAAAAAATTGGTAGAGATTGCGCCGTGTATCGGATACCGACGCACAAATGGACAAGGACAGCTGGAAAAAGACAGACTGGCCGGTAAAAGATGGGCGTTACAAGCGTGCTGTCAGAATGGCTTTCATCTGCGACCGATCAAGCCCCACTGGATTGTTCTTGTTGTGTGCCTGGTCAAGAATATGAGGAAGGTCGCCAATGCACATGCCATATTGTCCCAGTCGCGGGATCTGTGTGCGTTCGATCCAGTCATCGAGGGTATCGACCAATCGTTGGCAGTCTGTTTGCGGCGAAGTGGATGATTGGCCACTCAGGATGACGCCCGCCTGTGCGTATTTGGCAAGCGCTGTGGCGTGCTTCCCCGGGTCTGCCTGCAACGCCTCGATCGTTCGGCGCGTCGTTTCGCCCAACAGTGTGCCGCAGACCTCGCCATGTGGCATCGGGATGGCCCCGCCGATCGGCCCGGCAAAGCCATGTACCAGCCCGAGGCCCGCGTTGGCCAGTACGATGCCTGAGAGCAGCGCAGCGTAGGCCATGCGGGCGCGCGCGTCGAGATCGTCGCCGCATTCGTAGGCGCGCAGGAAGCCGTCGGTGACATGGCGCAGGCCGCTCAGGGCCAGCGCGTCGGTCATGGGCGAGGCCTGCGTTGAGATATAGGCCTCAAGCAACTGGGTTAGCGCATCAAGACCGCAGGCTGCCGTAACGGCGGGCGGGCAGCCCATGGCCAATTCGGGGTCGACGAGGGCGAGGTCGGGCATGAAGCTGTCGTGCCGCAGCGAGCGTTTGAAGCCGTGTTCGCCGACGATACTGAGCACCGCGTTCTTGGTGGCCTCTGCACCGGTGCCGGCGGAGGTAGGCACGGCGGCGAACGGTATTTTGCGTCCGTCGTGCTGGCGCGTGGCCATGCCTTCGAGAAAATCGCGCACCGAGCCTTCCTGCGGCAGCATCGCGGCAATGGCCTTGCCCGCGTCAATGGCGCTGCCGCCGCCGATGCCGATGACCCAATCTAGGCATTGCGCGCGGAAATCCGCCGCGACCGCATCAACGAAATCCGGTGACGGCTCGCCACTGGAGGAGACGACATCGACGTGGATATTTTCCGCCGCCAAGCCTTGCAGTAGCCGGGCGCAATGCGGCGAGGCCCGGAACGAGGTCGCCCCCGTCACCAGCAGGATGCGCCCGCCGTTGCGATGCAGCAAGGCCGGGAGTTGTGCCAGTTTGCCCGGGCCAAAGTGGATCTGCGGGGTGCGGGAAAAAATGAAGTTGGTGTTCATGGCGGTTCTTACGGTCGATGTGTTCTGTTTTCTCTGCGTTGTCGATTGCCGTTGCGAATGGTTTCCGTGCTCAATCGGTGGCCAGCGTGCGCAAGGGATGCGCGGCCAGTCCTTCGGCCAGCCAGCCGCGCATACCGGTTGGTAAAACATTGATGACGGCCTGCGCGGCCTCATGTGTCGGAAATTCAGCAAATATGCAGGCGCCGGAGCCGGTCATACGCGCTGCACCAAAGTGACCGAGCCATGCAAGATATTCGGCCAGTACCGGAAAATGCCGAACGGCAACGGGTTCCAAATCGTTCCGACCAAAGCCCGGAGACCAGGAAATACTGCGGCTTGATGGGATGGGCGGCGTGTTGCGCTGAAGTTCCGGAGCGGAAAAAATGTCGGCCGTGGGAATGCTGATCGGTGGTTCCAGTACGACGTACCAAGCGGGTGGCAGGTCGATGCCATGTAGGATTTCGCCGACGCCTTCGGCAAAGGCATTACGCCCAAACAAAAAAACAGGGACGTCTGCACCGAGGGAGAGCCCCAGCGCCTGCAAGCGCTGGCGCGGCAGGTTCAGACGCCAAAGATGGTTCAATGCCAGCAATACAGTGGCTGCATCCGAACTGCCGCCGCCAAGGCCACCGCCCATTGGCAGGCGTTTCTCGACATGGATGTCAACGCCTTTCTGGCATCCGCTGACATCGCGCAGCAGGCGCGCCGCGCGCAGACACAAATCGGCCTCGGGAGGAACGCCGGGCAATGGTTTGACAAGACGCAGTTCGCCGTCACGACGCGGAGAAAAGCGCAGGCTGTCGCCATGATCGATGAAGCGGAAGAGCGTTTGCAGCAAGTGGTAGCCGTCATCGCGCCGGCCGACGACATGCAGGAAAAGGTTAAGTTTGGCCAACGCCGGATAAACGCTGTCCCAGTGCCAGCCGGCCCGGTGTGCCGCTGGGTCTGCAGGCAGGCTCATGGCGTGCCGGCTTCAGCGGGCAGAGGCTGCCAGGTGTCGACGATCAGGCGCAGCTCGAATTCCTCCGGACGCTGTGCATGAATCCGGCGTGGAAGTGATTGTGGGTTGGTGTCGGCATATTCATAGTCGATCATCCACCCGTCGAGGCGCAGGTGCGTCAGGCGCCCCGATTCGTCGCGGCGCGTTTCACCTGCATCGGAGCGGGCGGGGCGGGCGCGAATCCAGTCGGCCAAACGTAAGAGCGGCAGGGCGTAGCCGAGCACCTCCTGTGTCAGTGTTTCCGCATCCGGAGCAGTGAAAGTCTTGCCTTCCGCTGTTGACAGGCGTGCGCCCTGCGCATCCTGGACAATTTCTGCAATGCCCTGTCCTAATGGGGATGAGAGGAGAATTTCACTGGATGCGCTCGCCCCAGGCGTACTTGCCGTGGCCGGCTCGTATTTCCAGTACAAGCGACCGGAATGGCGCTGCTCCGCTTGCATGTGCGCAAACTGCGTGAGTGAAAAGCGACCGTTCAGGATAAAGCCGTTAAGTTTGTGATCTACCGACGTGGCGTCTGGGACGGGAGGAAAACGGGCGCAGCCGGTCAGGAATAGAGCCATAGCCAGCCAGCAGGCCGCCATGATGCGGCATAAGGGCGAAAACAATGTCATGGCAATCTTTTGTCCGGATGTGCTCAGGGCAGGAATTTTTTGATGATGCTGTTCAGCGTTTCGTTATCGGGATGCTGTTTCTGCATGTCCTGCCACAATGTACGCGCTTCGTCCTGGCGCCCCATTGCCCACATGACTTCGCCCAAATGGGCGACGACTTCCGGGTCATTGTTTTTGGCACGCGCCTTTTCGAGGTAATCGAGCGCGCCGGGCAGATCGCCTTGCCGATAGCGCACCCAGCCCATACTGTCGAGAATGTAGAAGTCGTCCGGCGAGAGCTTGTACGCTTTCTCGATCAGCGCGCGCGCCTCATCCAGACGCAAGTTACGGTCGGCCAGCGAATAGCCGAGCGCGTTGTAGGCCAGCGGGCTGTCGGGTTGCAGGCTGATGAGTTTACGCAGACGGCGTTCCATCAGGTCGAGACCGTCGAGTTTTTCCAGTAGCAGCGCGCTTTCATACAGCAGATCAGGTTGTTCCGGCTGGGCATTGAGTGCTTTTTCGAGCAGCGTAAAGGCGGCGCGGTATTGTTTGGCTTCGCGCAATAATCCGGCTTCGGCAATCGTCAGCTGAACGCGCTCCTGCGCCGTTGTACTAGGCGCATCGCGCAACTGTGCACGCGCTTCGTCGAGACGCCCCTGATTGGCTAGCAGATATGCCCGACGAATCTGCGCCGATATGAAATGCTCGCCGGCAAGAACCTTGGCGTAATTGTCGAGTGCTTCATCGACGTGTTTGCCTTCTTCGGCAAGCTGTCCGAGGAAGAAAAAGGCCGTATTCTTGTCCGCTTCCGGAAGCGTCAGCAGGTGCTTGAGATGTTTCTCAGCCTCTGCCCAGTTTTTTTGTTGCAGGGCAACGAGCGCCGTGGAAAACAGAATTTCCGGATTGTTGGCGTTTTCCTTGAGTATATTTTTGAACTGTCGCAGCGCCTCGTCGTAGCGTTTGGCGCTGACCATCAGCCGCGCCAACTGAATTTGCGCCTCACGTGCCCGCGGATTTTTATTGACAAAACCTGAGAGAAAGTCGATGGCTTCCTGCGTCGATGCGCGGAACAAGATCTGCGTTTGCAGCAGTGCCGCTTTTTCCCAGTCCGGCCGCAGTTCAAGTGCGTGGTGTGCTTCAGTGCGGGCGCGTTCATTCTGGTCGGCCGAGGCGGCTATGACGGCGATGGCGTAATGCGCCTCAGCCATATTGTCATAGGGGCGGCTGACCGTTTCGGCAATATTTAGCGCCGTTTGCCGGTCGTTGAGCTGCGCCAGCAGAGGCGGGAGCCCCAGCAGGATGCCGGCGCGTTTCGCTTCATCCAGTTCGAGCAGGTGCGACAGGGTGGGCACCAGCTCGTCGGTCTGCCGGGCGATAGCCATGACGCTCGCCTGAAGCTCGTAGGCTTTTACCGATTGGGGGTCATGTTCCGTCCAGAGGCGTGCAGCGTCCAGTGCAACGTCAATCTGTCGGCCGTAAAGAGCGATCTCGATCGTACGTTCGAGCGCTTCGGGATCGTGCGTGCGCAAGGCGAGATCGGCGTAGGCTGAGCTGGCCAGCGAAGGATTCCCACGCCGCAAGGCGATTTCCGCCAACAACACCTGGAATACGGTTTGTCCGATCTGATTGTCGTCGGCGTTGGTGAGGCTGTCGTCTGCGGAGGGGCGGGAAATGCGCGGCGCGCGGCGCGCATGCTGGCGCGTTCTGCCGGTTTTTTTATCCGTGGACGGGGCGGAGGATGCTGTTTCTTTGGGCGTATCAGCGCGCTGCCTTGTTTGCTGGGAGGGTTCCTGTTCGTCCGCTGTCTGCGCCAGGAAGCCGTCGGAAAATGACAGAGAGGGCAGCGCCAGTACGGCGACCAGCGCCGCCGGTACAAGAAAACGGTAAATGTTGCTATATGTTTCCATAGGATGAATATTACCCGCAACAACTTGTTTTTACAGCTTGTTTTTGCACATTAATGTCAAATTTCCAGCAAAAGTGTATGGCGCAGGATGCACGAAGACGGCGCTATACTTTGCCGCGACGAGATTGTATCTGCGATGCTGCATATAAGGATGTATTAGTGAGCCGTCGTGCGCGTTGGCGTGGCAATCCAAGGAATGCTGTTTCAAATGGATTGGTATTCTCGGTAGATCGCCGGCGGACAGTTTGTACGAGCTGCGTGCGCCGATATTATTGAGTTTTCTGGGAGGTTTCAATGCCGGAACTGCCTGAGGTCGAGGTTAGCCGCCAAGGGTTGCTGCCCTATCTGGTTGGGCAACGTATCGAACGCGCCATTTTTCGCGTCCCGCGACTGCGCCGCGCATTGACCGAGGATCTGGCAGCAACGCTGGCCGGACGGCGCATTGTCGCCATCGCGCGGCGTGGCAAATACCTGCTGTTCGACTGTGAAAGTCCCGCGGCTGGCCGGGGTGAGGCGCGGGATGGAGATGAAATGACCGATGGCGGAAGTCAGCGTGGCTGGCTGATCGTCCATTTAGGGATGTCGGGGAGTTTACGCCTTGTACCGCCGGGGACGGCCTGGCAGAAGCATGACCATGTCGACCTTATTTTTGCCGATACCATCCTGCGTTTCCGTGATCCACGCCGCTTTGGGCTACTTGCCTGGCATCCGGGCATGGATATTTATGCCCATCCGCTGCTTGCCGCCCAAGGGATTGAGCCACTTTCGCCGCAATTTGATGGCGGCTGGCTTTACGCCGCGACACGTCGGCGCACCGCGCCTATTAAGCCGCTCTTGATGGATAGCCATTTGGTTGTCGGCATCGGCAACATCTATGCGGCGGAGAGCCTGTTCTTGGCAGGAATTTCGCCACTGCGTCGCGCCGGTCGGCTGACCCGCGCGCAGTGTGTGCGTCTGGCCGAAGCCGTCCGGATGACACTGTTGCGCGCGATCGCCGCTGGCGGTAGCAGTGTGCGCGATTATGTGCATAGCGATGGCGGTGCAGGCAGCTTCCAGATGCAATGCGCAGTCTATGATCGCGCGGGTGCGCCCTGCGTCGTTTGCAGTACGCCGATCCGGTGCGTGCGCCAAAGCGGGCGCAGCAGCTTTTACTGTCCGCAGTGCCAGAAGTAGCGAAGAAACGGCGATCGCTGGGTGATCGCTACCCCGTCAAAGCACTGCCTGTGGTGGATTGCCGTGAACCGGCGGCGCGTTTTCCGTATTCTTGGGGTGTCGCATATGTGACGTATTTGGGACATATCGATGCGCCAAGCGAATAGGGCATGATGGATTAAAAAGAATCGTGTTACATTATGGACAAAGAGTGTTTCATATTGTTTCTCGTACATTTTTCTGCTTTTTTTCCGCACTTTCGGCCTTTCTGACTCATGACACTCACTCAGCAATTTGCCGCCTATACGCATTGGCGCTCGCAGCTTGTCGAGGGAATCGATCGCTACAAGCGCTGGCTGGCGGAAAACGAGCTTTCCGATGCACAGACGGGGCAGCGTTTCGCCCGCCTGCTTGAAAAACTGCACGAAGATCGTCTGTACGTCGCCTTCCTCGCTGAGTTTTCGCGTGGCAAATCGGAACTGATCAACGCCGTTTTTTTCGCCGAATATGGCCATCGTATGCTGCCTTCGACGGCTGGGCGTACCACGATGTGCCCGACCGAGCTGCTGTTCGATCCCGGAAAAGCGCCTTGTATCGAGCTGTTGCCCATTGAAACACGCGGCTCGGGACTCGGGGTAGGAGAATACCGGCGGTCGCCGGAAGCCTGGAGAACGGTTCCTCTTGATATCGAGTCGCCGGAGGCCATGCACGCTGCTTTGCACGCGGTGAGCGAAGTGTTGCATGTGCCACTGAATGTGGCTAAGGCGCTGGGGTTTGCCCAGAATGCAACGGATAATACGGCGTTGGATATCGCCGCGGACGGCTCGGTGGAAATCCCTCGCTGGCGTCATGCCATCATCAATTTCCCCCACCCGCTCTTACAGCAAGGGCTGGTGATTCTCGACACGCCCGGTCTGAATGCGATTGGCGCTGAACCGGGGTTGACGCTATCGATGCTGCCCAATGCGGATGCGACAATTTTCGTCCTGTCGGCCGATACGGGCGTCACGTTGTCCGACCTGACTATCTGGAAAGACTATATCAGTGCATCCAGAGGGGGGAGCAAAGGCCGAATGATCGTGCTCAATAAGATCGATGGCCTATGGGATGAATTGCGCTCGCCCGCTGAAATCAACGCCGAAATCGACCGCCAGGTGAGTACATGCGCGGTGACGCTGGGCGTGCCGACGGCGCAGATTTTTCCCGTCTCGGCGCAAAAAGGGCTGGTCGCCAAAATCAACGGGGACGAAGCCTTGTTGGCCCGCAGCCGCATCAATGCGTTCGAGAATGCGTTGGTCAACAAGCTGATTCCGGCCAAACGCGAGATCGTGCGCGAAAATACGCAAGCCGAATTTGCCGACATTGATCTGCGTGCGCGTAACCTGCTTGAAGCGCGGCTCTCCGAGCTACGCGAACAACTCGCAGAATTGACCGAGCTGCGCGGCAAAAACAAGGGGGTTGTCGGATACATGATGAATAAAATCCGTGCCCGCAAGGAAGAATTCGAGGCCGCGCTGGAGCGTTATTATGCGGTGCGCAGCGTATTTTCCCAGCTCTCGAACCAGCTGTATGGTCATCTAGGCGTCGGAGTGGTGCGTCGATTGGCAACGGCGACGCGCAATACGATGAACGAGGCGAACTTTTCGAAAACGCTCTCCAATGCGATGAGGCATTTCTTTCTGGTAACACGCGACAATCTGGATCAGGCCGAGCGCGATGTTCAGGAAATCCACGCCATGCTCGAGGCGGTTTACCGGAAGTTCGCCGTCGAGCATAGTCTCAAGCTGGATACGCCGATGACCTTTTCACTGACGCGCTATCAAAGGGAAATCGACCGGCTGGAATCCTGGTGCGACACTCATCTGAATACGGCGTACCAGTTCGTGACGCATGACAAAACGAGCGTCATGCAGAAATTTTTTGGGGAAATTGCCGTACAGATGCGGCACAATTTTGAACGCGCCAACCGCGATGCCGAGCTATGGCTGAGAACTATCATGGCGCCGATGGAAGTCCAGGTGCATGAACGCCAAAAACAGCTCAAGCAGCGCCTCAGCAGCATCAAGCGTATTCATCAGGCGACCGAAACGCTAGAAGAACGGATCGACGAACTTTGTCAGACCGAAAGCGATCTGCTCCAACAGCTGCAAAAAACCGAGCGGATCGCGCAGGATGTGTTACAGATATTTGCCCGACAGCCCGCAGGCATCCCGGTCAGCACTGCGCATGTACGGGCGGCGTAGTCATTGATTGCGCCGATATTGGATGCGGCCTGGATACGGCGTGCTCCGTATCGCGCGGAGCGCCAAGTCTCTGGGGCTCAGGCGCCGCTGGTCAGCTGCTCATATTTGGCCCACAGCTGCTCGTCGCTTTCAACACAGTTTTCATCCTTGATGATGGCATCGACCGGGCAGACTTCCACGCATTGCGGCGTGTCGTAATGGCCGACGCACTCTGTGCACCGGCTCGAATCGATGACATAAATTTCATCACCTTGTGAGATCGCCACATTCGGGCATTCCGGCTCGCATACATCGCAATTGATGCAGTCGTCGGTGATTATCAACGCCATGAAGAGAACCCTCTTTCCTTAAAACTAAAAATCAGGTGCGCCGTAAAGCCGCCACCTTGCTGGTCAGACGTTCCTTGACCAGCGGATGAACGAATTTGCCCACATCGCCACCCAGTGAGGCAATTTCACGTACGAAGGTCGCCGAGATAAAGGTAAATTGCTCGCTGGGGGTCAGGAACATGGTTTCGACCTCAGGATAGAGGTTTCGGTTCATTCCTGCCATCTGAAATTCGTACTCGAAGTCCGAGACGGCGCGCAGACCGCGCAGAATAATCTTGGCGCCTTTTTGGTGTAAAAAGTCCATCAGCAGGCCATCGAAGCCGCAGACTTCGATGTTCGGATATGGCGCGAGCACGGCTTGGGCCATTTCCGTACGCTCATTAAGCGAAAAAAATGGCTGCTTCGTCAGGCTCGCAGCAATGGCGACGATGACGTGATCGAAAATCGCGGCAGCGCGGCGCGCAATGTCCGCATGTCCGCAAGTGATCGGGTCAAAGGTTCCTGCGTAGATTGCTACCCCTTTATCCAGAGCCATTCGCTCAACCCCTCCGCATCAAATGAAAATACACTTGGCCGGCATGCCCTTGGCGTACGGTCTGCCATGCGCCGCAAACGGACAGTGCCTGTTCGGCTTCGATATAGACCGCCCCGTCATCGGCAACCAGGCGCGGCAAAAGTGGTTCGATACGCTCAATCCAGCCTTGCCGGTATGGCGGATCGAGGAAAACCACATCAAAACGAGGTGCTCGCGCATCCCGAGAGGAAGCGAATTCTAGCGCATCTGCGCGTAAAACCTGAAGGCGCTGATCGGGATCGAGCATGCGCGCATTGGCGGCCAGCGCCGATGCGATTCTGGGGGTGCGTTCGACCATGATGACACTGGCCGCACCGCGTGAAGCCGCCTCAAACCCCAGCGCGCCGCTGCCGGCAAACAGATCGAGGCAGGTGCGTCCGTCCAGACTCTGCCCGAGCCAGTTGAAAAGCGTTTCGCGCACACGATCCGGCGTCGGGCGCAGCCCCTCCGCATCGGGAAAGCACAAGCGCCGTCCCCGCCACCGGCCGCCAATGATGCGCAGGCTGTTCATGAACGCATGATGTGCGTTTTATTTTTACTCGGCCCCCACCAGCACCGTGACCAGGCGCTTGAGATCGACGTGGCGGGCAAAAGCAGCCTTGATGTCGGCAGCGGTCACTTTCTCGATGTTTTCCGCATAGTGATCGAGATAATCAAGGGGCAGACCGTAGAAACCAATGATCGCCACGTTGTCGAGGATTTTACGGTTGGTGTCCAGATTCAGCGGAAAGCTGCCAATCAAATTTTGTTTGGCAGCCTTGATTTCAGCTTCATTCGGGCCATCGCGCAAAAAGTCGGTGAGTACTTTGCGCGTGAGTGTCAGCGCCTCATTTGCCTGCGTTTTCTTGGTTTGCAAATTGATGCGGAACGGGCCGGGGTGCGTCATCGGAATGAAGTAACTATGGATGTTGTAAGCGTAACCGCGCATTTCTCGCACCTCTTTCATCAGACGCGACACAAAACCGCCGCCGCCCAGCGTGTAGTTGCCGACCTGCAAGGCAAAAAAGTCCGGGTCGCCGCGTTTGAGCGCCTGCGTGCCAAGCATCAGGTGAGCCTGTGCCGACGAGAGGTGCGCGATGCGTTCCTCTTTGCCGGATGGGGGTGTCGGCGAAGCGATCGTTGCCGTCTGCTCACTGGCCGGTAGCGCCTCGGTCAGGTGCTGTGCCAAGGTTTCGGCCTGTGCCCGCGTTACGTCACCGATGATCGATACGACGGCGCGCCGGGCGGTGAAATGCTGGCGGTGATACTCGACCAAATCGTTGCGCTGCACGGCGGCCACGGATTCCGGCGTGGCCGAGACGCCATAAGGATGGTCGGGGTAGAGCGCTGCCCAGAATGCCCGGTTGGCAATCGTATCGGGCTGTGTCAGCGATTCCTTAAGCGCAGCGACTGAACGCGCCTGTTCGCGTTCAAAGACGGTTTCCGGAAACTGCGGCGTGCTCAGCACGGCGCGCAGCACGTTAAGTGCTGGCGTACGCTTGTCTTCGGCTGAGAGTGTGCGCAGGCCGATCGAGGCACGCTCGCGGTCGATGTCGCCAGAGAGTATTGCGCCCAGATCGGCCAGCCGGTTCGAAATCGCGGTTTCATCCATGCCTTCTGCACCGAGATCGATGACCGTCTGGGTCAGCGCGGCCGTCCCGGCTTTTCCCGGCGGATCGTAGGCCGTGCCGGCGGCAAAATCGATCTGGACGTCGAGCATCGGCAGGGCGTGCGTCTCGACGAAGAAGACACGCGCGCCGGAAGGCGCCGTCCAGTGCTGGATAGTGATACCTGCCCGCGCCAGCGGCAGGTTCAGGCAGAGCAGGGCGCAGAACAGCGCTCTGGCGAGGAACAGGGGGAAGCCGAAAGGTTTGGAATGTTTCATCGCAATTATCCGCAAGCGTTTTTTTAGGTGGCGTTTCAGACCATGTCAATGGCGGGTGGGAATCGTGCTTTTGCGCGGCGTCTTGGGCAGGGGCTGCGGATCAAGTTCCGCGACGGTCAGCCGATCGTCACGAAAATATTTCTTGACGACTTCGCGCACCTGTTCGGCCGTGACGGCCTGTAGTTTTTCAAGAATGCGGGCCTCTGCCGTATAAGGGATACCAGCGGTTTCCAGCTGACCGATTTCCATAGCTTGTGCGAACATGGAATCGCGTTTGTAAATTTGGCTGGCGACAAGTTGCGCCCGCGCCCGCGCCAGTTCTTCGGCGGTGACGCCTTCGCTGGCGATGCGCATCAATTCAGCGCGGAAACCAGCCTCCAGTTCAGCGCGTGTTTTACCTTCGCTCGGCGAGCCGACCAGATAGAACAGCCCCGGCCCGCGTGAAATAGCGTCGTAGCTTGTGCCGGCGCTGACCGCGAGCCGCTGCTCGCGTACCAGACTGCGCGTGAAGCGCGCCGCGTCGTGACCGTCGAGCACGGCCGCCAGCATTTGCAGCGCATACGGTTCGGTGTCCTTCTCGACATCGCGCAATACCGGCGTTTTATAGGCGAGAGCGACGACAGGCAGTTCAGCAGGCGCCTTGACCGTCAGGCGGCGGATGCCATCCTGTGCCGGTTCGGTCTGCGGCTTGCGTTCGGGCAACGTGTGCGGCCGGATGGGGCCGTAGTGTTTTTCGGCCAGCTGAAAGACCTCGCGGTGGTCAACATCACCGACGACGACGACGAAGGCGTTGTTCGGTGCGTACCAGCGTTCGTACCAGGCGCGCGCATCGCGCACGGTCATGTTCTCCAGATCGTTCATCCAGCCAACGACCGGTGTGCGGTAGGGATGCGCCTGAAATGCCGTTGCTGTCAGTTGCTCGAAAAGCCGTGCCTGCGGCTGGTCATCGGTACGCAGGCGGCGCTCTTCCATGACGACCTTGATTTCCTGTGCATACTCTTTCGGATCGAGCGTGAGATGGTGCATGCGATCGGCTTCCAGACGCATCATCTGCGCCAGTTTCTGTTTGGGGATCTGCTGGAAGTACGCCGTGTAGTCCTTGCTGGTGAAAGCGTTGTCGCGCCCGCCCGCTGCGGCGACGAGATGGCTGAATTCGCCGGCGCCGACGCTTGGCGTGCCCTTGAACATCATGTGCTCCAGCAGATGTGCCACGCCCGTCGTGCCGTTATGTTCGTCCATACTGCCGGCGTGATACCAAACCATGTGGACGGCTGTCGGTGCGCGCCGGTCTTCCTTGACGATGATGCGCAGTCCGTTGGCCAGTTTGTATTCAAATGGATTGGACAGTGCCGTTTGCGGCAGGCCCGCCAAAGACATGCCAAGCAAGGTCAGCCAAGCCGTTTGGTGTAAGGAGCGATATAAAATGCCACGTAATCCAGACATACCCATCAATGCCTTCTGTTAGAATCGAAAAATCCAAAATGGATGGTGGCATTATCTTACCATTTTGAACCTTGGCATCCCGGTGCAGGCAGATCGTCCCTGAAGCCGACAACGGGGCGCAGACAGATTCTTGCAGACTGACAAACGCCGTGCTCTATGTTTAGTTTCTTCAAAAAATCGCCGCCTCCGGCAGAGGAAGCAACGACGCCGGATGCTGCGCAGCAGACACCGGAAGAACCGCAGCCGCCCAAACTTTCCTGGCGCGAACGGCTTAAAGCCGGGCTGGCTCGCACGCGCGCCCAGTTCAGCAGCCAGCTCAAATCCGTGTTTTCGCGCGGCAAGGTTGACGATGAACTGCTCGAGGAACTTGAAAGCCTGCTGCTAACGAGCGATGTTGGCATGGAGGCGACGGCGCATCTGCTCGCGGCGCTCAAGGCGCGCGCCAAGCGGGATGCGCTTGATTCTCCGGCAGCCATCCAGCAGGCGCTGGCCGATGCGCTGCTCGAATTGTTGCAGCCGCTGGAGCAGCCGCTCGATACGTCTTCGCCACGTCCTTTTGTCATCATGGTCGCCGGCGTCAATGGCGCGGGCAAGACGACGTCGATCGGCAAACTGGCGCGATATTTCCAGTCGCAAGGGTTATCAGTACTGCTGGCTGCGGGAGACACCTTTCGCGCTGCGGCGCGCGAGCAGTTGCAGACCTGGGGGGAACGCAACGGCATTACGGTCATTGCGCAGGAATCAGGTGATCCGGCCGCTGTCGTTTTTGATGCGATCTCGGCGGCTAAAGCGCGCGGTATCGATATCGTGCTGGCCGATACGGCCGGACGCTTGCCCACGCAATTGCATCTGATGGAAGAAATTGCCAAGGTGCGCCGCGTCATCCAGAAAGCCGACCCGAGCGGGCCGCACGAAACCTTGCTCGTGCTGGACGCCAATTTTGGCCAGAATGCACTGGCGCAGGTACAGGCTTTTGACAAGGCCATTGCCGTCACCGGTCTCGTTCTCACCAAGCTTGACGGCACGGCCAAGGGGGGCGTCGTAGCCGCCATTGCCCGCCAGTGTCCGAAGCCCATCCGTTTCGTCGGTGTGGGTGAGGGCATCGACGATCTGCGTCCTTTCATCGCGTGTGATTTCGTCGATGCGCTGTTTGCGCAGGAGTAGGGAGCTGGCGTTGCAATGATTACGGCCAATGTCGTCTGCAAACGCTACCCGGAAGGGATTGAGGCGTTGCGTGATGTCAGCTTTACGATCGATGCAGGCGAAATGGTCTTTATCACCGGCCACTCCGGCGCTGGCAAGACGACGCTGTTTCGTCTGCTGGCGGCGATCGAGCGGCCGACATCCGGCAGCATCGTCGTCAATGGCCAGAATATTTCCGCACTGCGGCGTAGCGCTATTCCTTATTTAAGGCGAAATTTCGGCCTTGTTTTTCAGGATCAGAAACTGCTGTTTGATCGCAGCGTGCTGAATAATGTCCTGCTACCGCTGGCCATCATCGGCATGACGCCGAAGGAAGCACTGCGCCGGGCGAACGCCGCACTCGATAAAGTGGGGTTGCTCGATCGCGCCAATGCCAATCCGGTGGCGCTTTCCGGCGGCGAGCAGCAGCGGCTGGCGATTGCCCGAGCCGTCGTCAACCGCCCGGCAATCCTGCTGATCGACGAACCGACGGCCAATCTTGACAGCGCATCGGCAGCTGCGATTCTTGATATTTTCCGCGCTTTTCATCAGGTTGGAGTGACGCTGATCATCGCCACGCACGATCCTCTGTGGATGGCGCATTTCGGGTCGCGCCGGCTGCATTTGGAGCATGGCCATTTGCAGGAATATACGGAAGAAAGGCTGGCGGAAGCCGGCGAGTATCCGCATGACCTCCCGCATGATCCGGCGAACGGATTGAATACAAACAAAGGTGCCGAAGTGAACGAAGATCACGGGAAAAAGGCATGAGACGCTTCTTTGCCCAGCACCTTGCCGCGCTGCGCGATGCCTGGCGACGTTTGGTGAGCACGCCGCTCAACAGCCTGCTGTCGTTGATCGTCATCGGTGCGGCGCTGACATTGCCGAGCGTTGGCTGGGTGGTGTTGGACAATCTGCGCGGCGTCGGTGATTACAGTGCGGGGATTCCGCAGATCAGTCTGTTCATGACGCGCGATGCCGAGCCGGCGGATGTCGCCGAAATCGAAAGCCGTCTGCGCGAGGCTAAGGCAGGCAACTGGCGTTTTGTCTCGCGCGAAGAAGCGCTCAAGCGCATGGCCTCGAACGAGGGCATGGCCGAGATCGTCGCCAATCTACCCCGGAATCCGCTGCCGGATGCCTTTATCGTCGAACCGGACGACCTGCATTTGGAGGCGCAGGAAGCGCTGGTGACACGTTTTTCCGCATGGCCCAAGGTTGCACATGTACAGATCGATTCCGACTGGGCGCGCCGTCTCGATGCCTTCTTGCGCCTCGGCAAACTGTCGCTGACGTTGCTGGCGGGGTTGTTTGGCGGTGCGCTGGTCGTTGTCACTTTCAATACCATCCGTTTGCAGATTCTGGCCCAGTCCGACGAAATCGAGGTGGCTAAACTGATCGGTGCGACGGATGCCTTCATCCGTCGCCCGTTCTACTATTTCGGCGCGTTACAGGGCGCGCTCGGCGGGTTGTTCGCCGCGGCGCTTGTCTGGCTGGGCGTTTATTTGTTGACGCCCGTCATTCATGAGATCGTCGCGCTTTACCACGGACATTTTGTGCTGTCCGGTCCCGCGGCGCGCCAGGTCGCCGTATTGGCGGGGGTTGGGGCGGCGCTCGGCTGGATCGGCGCATGGCTGTCTGCCGCGATTCATCTACATAAAATTGGTTGATGGGCGGAGCCGGCGGATATGGAAAAATCACCGACCTCTTCCGCTGTACGCTGGCGTGCTTACCTGAGCAATAACTGGCCCGCCGCGCTGGGTCTGGCGGTGGCGCTGGCCGTCGTGATTTTTCTGCTGGTGCAGAGCGTACTTCGCATTGCCGGCGGCGAGGCGCCAGCCGGGGTCGTCAATGCGCTGCTGGGCGGCGTAGCGGCAGCAGCAGCGACGGCATTGGGCGCGTTGCCGGCCATTTTGTTGCGCGGCATTTCGCAAAAACTGGAAGACAGTCTGCTTGGCATGGCAGCCGGCATGATGCTTGCCGCCAGCGCATTTTCGCTGATTCTGCCTGGGCTTAACGCGGCCGAAACAATGCTTGGGAGCAAGGTGGGGAGCGCCGGCGTGGTGGTGACCGGGATGGCTCTTGGCGTCATGCTCATGCTCGGGCTGGAGCGCTTTACGCCGCACGCGCACGAGGTGATCGGAGTGTCCGGCCCGGGTTCGGAGCGTTATGGGCGCGTTTGGCTGTTCGTGTTTGCTATTGTGCTGCACAATCTGCCGGAGGGCATGGCGATTGGCGTGAGTTTTGCACGTAACGACCTTTCCGTCGGTTTGCCGACGACGCTGGCTATTTCCTTGCAGGATTTGCCAGAAGGATTGGCGGTTGCTCTTTCGTTGCGCTCGATTGGCTTTGGCGCCTGGCGCTCAGTACTTGTAGGCGGCGCCAGCGGCCTTGTCGAACCGCTGGGCGCTCTACTGGGCATCGGCTTGTCAAGCGGCTTTGCGCTGGCGTATCCGACGGGACTGGGGTTGGCGGCAGGCGCAATGATCTTTGTCGTCTCGCACGAGGTGATTCCCGAAACCCACCGCAACGGCCATCAGACGATGGCAACGCTGGGGCTGATGGCAGGCTTTGCCCTGATGATGGTGCTCGATACGGTGCTTGGCTAGTCGTTTTGAGTTGCTTTTTCGGAAGCAGCTGTTTCTTGTTGGCGCCTGTTTAGTTTGCGGACAACACCGGCGAGTGCCGCCGCCCCAGCCGGTTGAACCAGAACGACGCCATCACAACCAGCATGCCGAGCGAGAGCCGTTTAAGGTCGGTATCACGGTTCCAGATCAAGACATTGACGATCAGTCCAGCGGGGACATGCAGTTCGTTCATCACCGCCAGGACGCCCGCGTCGACCCGCGTGCTGCCCTTGGTCCACCCGTACATGCCCAGTGCTGTGGCAAATATGCCCAGCCAGGCCAGTACGCCCCATTGCATGGGCGTTTGCGGCAGACGTGACGGGTCGCCGAAAAGCCACCAGGAGGGCAATGCGACGAATAAGGCGCCTAGAAAGAAGTGTCCGAAGAAACGGTACATCGGAATATCGGTCGGGTAGCGCAGCAATAAGCGCCGGCAGATGACTTGCCCGGCGGCAAAAGCTAGATTGGCAATCTGTAGCAGGATGAAGCCGACGAGATAATCGCCGTGCAGTGGCCTGAAGCGGATGATGATGCCGCCGGTCACGGCGACGACCGCGGCAAGCAAGGCCCAACGGTTGAAATGGCGCGCCATGGCGTCGTCGAGCAAGGTGACGTAGATGGGCGTCAATACGGTGAAAAGCAGCACTTCCTGTACGGACAGCACATTGAAGCTGCGGTACAGGCAAAGGTAGGTAACGCCGAACTGCAAGGCGCCTGCCAGCCAGAAGCCGCGCACCAGCGTGGAGGGCAGGCCTCGCCAGATGCTCAGAGGGACGAAAATCGCTGCCGCTATTGATACGCGTGCCAGCACGGCAAAATCACTATCGACCTGGGCGGCCAGGTACTGGCCAATCAGGCTGAAAGAAAATGCCCAGAGAATCGTGACAATAACCAGGTAACGCATCGGTAATCACTACGGTGATGACATGAGGCCGAAGATGATAGCCGAATATTTGCCGATAAAACGACGTTGCCAGAAGGGCTTTGGTGATGCGGCGGAGCGGCAAGCAGCGCCATGTCGAATGCTTGCGGGATAAAGTTTGGATCGGTATGGCCGGCAGATGGAAAGCTGAAATATTCCATGCTGTATGAGTGCGCTTCGCCACAAGCTTGTTTTCTGATGGCTGTAGACGAGCCGCTTTGTGCTTCATTCTCCGGCGCTTTGATTGGTTGGAAGTTCTTGGGGCGAACGACACGCCTTTAAACCCAGGGTCAACTCGAATTAGGCATATTGCGTTATGGGAAACGTTACAAGTTCTCGCTTGTTACGCGATCCTGGGCGAGGGAAACGGCCTGCGAAGTGGTGAATGGGTGAATGATCACCAAGTCCGCGACGAATGTTTTCCAAGCCTTTCATTCATCCAGCTCATTGGAGGTACGCATGAAAAAAATTATCCCGACCCTGCTTGCCAGTCTTTTTGCCGTCTCTTTCGCGTATGCGCAGACCGCCGCGCCAGCGTCTCCGACGCCCGCAACGGCGACGCCTCCGGCTACTGCACAGACGGTGCCGGCAGCGGCAACGCCTGCCGCTGCGCCGCAACAAGCCGCTGCGCCGCAACAAGCCGCTGCGCCGCAACAAGCCGCTGCGCCGGCACAGAGCTGCGAACAAAGGGCGATTGATAAAAACGGCAAACCGCTGGCCGGTGCGGCCAAAACCGCATTCATGAAAAAGTGCGAGCGCGAAACACAGGAAGAGGATCCGTGCGAAGCCAAGGCGATTGGTAAAAACGGCAAGCCGCTAGCCGGCGCCGCCAAGACCGCATTTATGAAAAAATGCCAGAGCCAGCAGTAATCCGCCGCAATTTCCTGGTCGTGTGATCGTGTGACTATGCGGCCAGTGTGTTGCGCAGTATAAAAATCGATGGGCTGTCTGTTTGCAGGCAGCCCATTTGTTTTCAGAGCGGGGCTTGGAGAAAGCGCATGTCTTTTATTGTGCTGCCTCGCCTTGCTATCCTACCCAGCTGTTTTTGGTTGGTCATGTTTCGCAACACGTTGTGAGCCAAGCTGTCTCAGCGCCTTGCTGGGGCCGCTTTCATCGAGGCGTATTTCTTGCGGGTACAATCCGTCTGGCATGAATGAAATGCCAGGTCAATATTGGGTAGGAAGAGATTATGGAGCCGCAGAAAGCACGGCTGAAACTGAACGGACGACATAAAAAAATTCTCGAACAGCTTCGGGAAGAAGGGTTTCTGGCGACGGAGCAGATGGCGCGTGATTTTGCCGTGACGACACAAACCATTCGCCGCGATATCAACATGCTCAGCAACCAGGGGCTGGTGCGCCGTTATCATGGGGGCGCGGGCGCGGTATCGAGTGTTGAGAATGTGGCTTATGCCTCGCGTCAGGCGCTCAATCATGAGGCGAAAGCGCGCATTGCGTGCGCCGTTGCGCGACAGATTCCAGATAAGGCTTCACTGTTCATCAATATCGGGACAACGACCGAGGCGGTTGCTCAAGCGCTGGCCGAACGTAAAAATCTGCGCATCATCACCAATAACCTCAATGTGGCCGCCTGTTTGTGCGGAAACAGCGCGTGTGAAGTGATTGTTGCCGGCGGTGTGGTACGTAGCGACCACGGCGTCATTGGTGAATCGACGATCGACTTTATTCGCCAGTTCAAGGTTGATTACGGCATCATCGGCATTTCTGGCATTGATACCGATGGCGCGCTGCTTGACTACGATTACCGCGAAGTGCGGGTAGCGCAGGCGATTATCGAAAACTCCCGCCAGGTTTTTCTGGTGGCCGATCGATCGAAGTTCAGCATCGCGCCGATGGTTAAGCTGGGTAACCTGGCGGATATCGATGCGCTCTTTACCGATGCCGAGCCGCCTGCATCGATCGTTGAACTGTTAGCCGCTTCGCAGACCCGCCTCTTCATTGCCGACGACGGCAAGGCGGCTCGGAAACCCGCGTAAACAGGGCGTCTCCGGGCGGGTGCCCTAAAACCCTTGTAAACAGGGCATCTCAGGGGTGGGGCGCTGAAGTCCTTTATCCACGCGGGTCTCCGGGCAGCCTCCTCGGAGATGCCCGAAATACGCGGGCTTCCGGGCCGTGGGTTTTAGAAACCCGCCGCCTGCATTTCCACATCACGCCATCGCGCCATCGCGCCGGCCAGCACACCGCTGGAATCCGCGTGGATAAAGGGCTTCCGGGCACCCCTTCGGAAATGCCCTATTCACGCGGGCTCTGGCGGTGCTTTGTTGCCGGGCTTCTCCGCTATCAATATGCATTTTCGCTGCGCGGCAAAACCGCGTTTTTTTCGTTGACAAGTCGTAATGCCAGAATTAATGTTCATAAACGAAAATAATTGGCTTAATAATTGTTTTTGTATGAACAGTTTTTTTGTTTATTGACATTGAATTTTCGTTGTTAACCGGGTCGCACGATGCATGAGGGAGGCTTCCAGATGGAACTGAGAACGGGCAATATCGAAAAACTCAGCCAGGGCGTCCATGATGTTCTGGTCATTGGCGGCGGCGTTAATGGCACCGTTGCCGCAGCGGCGCTGTCGGGGAAGGGCGTGAAGGTCGCATTGATCGACCGGCAGGACTTTGCCAGTTTTACCAGTCAGCAGTCGAGCAACTTGGTCTGGGGTGGTATCAAATATCTGGAAAGCCACGATTTTGCGTTGGTGCGCGGCTTATGCAAAAGCCGCAATCACTTGCTGGAAAACTACCCTTCGCGGATTCAGGAAATCCGCTTCTTTACAACGATCGAAAAAGGTTTCCGTTTTCCCACCTGGTTTATTTGGATGGGCACCTGGGTCTATTGGCTGTTCGGCAATTGTTTTACCCGTCCGCCGCGCCTGCTGAGCCGGCGGCTGACCGAACAGGAAGAGCCAGTGGTCAGCACCGACAATTATTTTGGCGGCTTCGAGTATTCCGATGCCTACCTGCGCGATAACGACGCACGTTTTGTCTTCCAGTTTGTCCGTTCGGCGATGGATCGCGGCTGCGTTGCGGCAAATTACGTCGAATCGCTGGGCGCGCGGCGCGAAGACGATGTGTGGGTGGTCAAGGCGCGTGACGTAATTTCCGGGGAAACGCTGGAAATCCGTGCGCGCGTGCTGATCAACGCCGCAGGTCCTTTCGTGGATGAGCACAATGCGTTGACTGGCGAGCAGACCGAGCACAAGCACCTGTTCTCAAAGGGCATTCATCTGATTGTTCCGCAGGTCACGACGCACCGAAAAATCCTGACTTTCTTTGCCGATGACGGGCGCTTGTTTTTTGCCATCCCAATGGGCAACCGCACCTGCGTGGGAACGACCGATACGCGCGTTGAATCGCCCCATAGCACCGTGACGGAAGAGGACCGCCGTTTTGTGCTCGACAACATTAACAAACGTCTGAAACTGAAAAAACCGCTGACGTCTGCCGACATCATCGCCGAGCGTTGTGGCGTGCGTCCGCTGGTTGTCAAGCGCAGCAGCGGCGGTAGCGGTGAGCGCGACTGGCTTTTGCTGTCGCGCAAGCACGAAGTCGACATCAATCGTGAGACGAAGCACATTAGTATTTTTGGCGGAAAGCTGACCGATTGCGTCAATGTCGGCGACGAAATCAGCGGCATTGTTTCCGGAATGGGCGTGGACGTTCTGCAGCCCGGTTATAAATGGTACGGAGAGCCGCCTGCCTCGGTACGGGCGGATTTCGAGCGCCAGGCCAAAGACATGAATCTTGACAGACCGGCTTCGCCGCAGGATGCCGAGACGATCAGCGAACGACTATGGAGGCGTTACGACAAGCGCGCCCTCGAACTGCTCGCCATGATTCGCGAAGATTCGCGTCAGGCCGAGACCATTATCGAAGGCGCGGACTACCTGCGCGGCGAAATTGCCTTAATGCAGCGCCAGGAAATGATTGTTCGGCTTGAAGACTTTTTACGGCGGCGTTCAATGCTCGCCCTGACCATGCGGCGCGAGGACATCCATCAGGCAAAAGGCTTGCTAGAAGCCTGTGAAATCCTGTTTGGCAACGAGGCCAGGGCAAAATACGACGAGTATTTTGCAGCGCCGGCGTAATCACGAAGACTATACTGGGCGAAATAGGGCGTCATGGGCGTAAAAAACCGTTTTTTTCGTATTCCACGGATTTACGCCGAAGCATTTGGCTGGTATTTTCCGGTAGCCGATCTGCGGATTGTGGGGTCTAGAATCCGCTGCCTGTGTCGGCTGCTGGAATAGAGTTGCCGGAGCCGCGTATCACGGCAGACGTGTTGTTGTACAAGGCAATGGCGCATGGTGGGAATGGTGGGTATTCTTTTTTCTGGAGAGATTATGAAACGCAGAATTCTTCTTTTATCGGCATTGGCCTTGCTTGGCGCTTCGACGATGCCGGCTTTCGCAGCTGAAAAGAAAATTGTGGTCAAGATCGCCGGCATGAAACCTGAGGGCGAGCCGGAAACCATCGGCATGAAGCTGTTCGCCAAGTACGTCATGGAAGGCACCAAGGGTAAATACGACGTGCGCGTCTTCCCGAACAGCCAGCTTGGCAAGGAAGATGCCTATATCGCCCAGACGCGCAAGGGCATCATCCAGATGTGTGCGACGGGCACGCAGACTTCATCCTTGTTCCCGGCTATGGCGATGCTGGAAACGCCTATGCTGTACGACAGCCTGGAACACGCGCATAAGGCGATGAATGGGGAAACCTTCAAGCTGATCAATAAAGGCTTTGCGGAAAAATCCGGCCTGACCATGCTCAATGCGTTCCCGCTCGGTTTCCGCCATTTCTACACCAAGAAGCCGATCAGCAGCGTGAATGACCTGAAGGGACTACGCATGCGCGTACCGAACATTCCGCTTTATCTGGAATTTGCCAAACAGCTTGGCCAGAGCGGCCAGCCGATGCCGTTTGCCGAAGTGCCAGCGGCGCTCGATCAAGGTACGATCGATGGCGGCGACAGCCCATTTTCCGATATCGTTGCGCTGAAGATGTACGAAATTGCGCCGAACATCACGCTGTCCGGCCATATTCTGGTGATCCACTCGCTGTACATCAACAACGATTTCTATAACAAACTGCCGCCGGAAGACCGCAAGGTGTTTGACGATGCCGCCAAGCGTTCTGCCGAAGACGTGTGGAAAATGGCCGCCGATGTCGAGAAAAAGGCTGTCGAAGAAATTACCAAGGGTGGTGGCAAGATCGTAACGCCCAATGCCGAGTTTAAGGCCGCGCTGAAGAAAGCCGGCGAAGGCACCTGGAAGCTGTTCTACGATACCGTGCCGAACGCCAAGGAAATTCTGGAAAGCGTGAAGCAGTATCAGTAAGTTAGCGTCGATCGTTCCGGAAGATGCGCTTGGGGACGGCCATCTTCCGGCAGTGTTTTGCCAGTCCTGTTGTTGTTTGAGGGGATGAAAAAGTCGGGCGGTGGTGCCGGATGTGCGCCGCTGTTCCGTAAATGGCGGTTGACGGGCGTTTCGATGCGCTTGCCCGCACCGCGTCGCTGCTGAAACAGAGGTTGTCAATCGAGAAAAGACAGGAGCGTCACGATGAGCGAGCTTATGCCCGAAAAACCAGAGGAAAAAGACAGCAAGGCGGAAGTGATCTTCCAGATATTCTGCGCGGTGATTTTCCTGTCCATGATCGGACTGGTCTTTTATAACGCAATCCTCCGCTATGCCTTCAAGTCCAGCTTTGCGCCCAGCGAGGAATGGGCGCGCATTCTGTTTATGTACATCACCTTCTTTGGCTCCATCGAAGGGTTTTACCGCGGCCGGCACATCGCGGTCGATATGCTGACCAATCTGCTCAGCGGCGTCACCAAGAAAACCGTCGATATCTTCGCGCAGCTGCTGGCACTGGCGGCGCTATTGCTGCTGCTCATTGGCGGCGTCTCGCTGGTCCAGCAGACGATCGATACCTCGACGGTGGCTACCGGCCTGAATATGGCCTTTGTCAATGGTACGTTGCCGATTATGGCGTTTGCCGTCATCCTCATTCGCGGGCGCGAACTTCTGCGCACAATCAAAAAACCTGCGTCCGAATTTGTGCGCGTGAAAAAGGAATTCTGACATGGAACTGCTCGTTTTCCTCGGCAGCCTGTTTTTCTTCCTGCTGCTCAATATTCCGATTGCGCTGGTCATGGTGCTCGCGGCCATCGTGCTGATGCTGTATTCCGGCGATAACGACTTCATGATCATTCCCCAGGCGATGGTCGACGGCGTCAATAACTATCCGCTAATGGCAATTCCCTTCTTTGTTTTTGCCGGCGAGATTATGGCCAAGGGCGGGTTGTCCAAACGCGTCATTTTGCTGGCGCAGCTGATGATCGGCCGCGTTAAAGGCGGCCTGGGATACGCAACGATCATCGCTTCAATCATCTTTGCCGGCCTGATGGGGAGTTCGGTCGGTGAGGCGGCGGCGCTGATGGGGATTCTCTATCCGATGATGAAAGATGCCGGCTACGACCGCGGTCGTGCCGGTGGCGTGATTGCCTCGGGCGCCATCCTAGGGCCCATCATTCCCCCTTCCGCCAACTTCATCCTGTTGGGCGCGACGATGGAGCTGTCGATCACCAAGCTGTTCATGATCGGCCTGGTTCCCGGCCTGCTGATTGGCCTGTTTCTGCTGGTCATGTGGTTCTTCATCGTCAGGAAAGACGGCTATTCGGAAACAATTACCTTTACGCGTGCAGAAGCTATCAGCATCCTGAAGGAAGCGACACCGGCTTTCATGCTGCCGGTACTGCTGCTGGGCGGTATCCGCGGCGGTATTTTTACGCCGACCGAAGGCGGCGCCTTCGCCGCAGTTTACGCCATCGTCGTGACGATGCTCTATTACCGCGAGCTTCCCCTGCGCGACCTGCTGCGCGTCAGCGCCACGGCAGCACGCAGTACCGCCGTGGTCATGCTCATCGTCGGCGCGGCCACAGCCGTCGGCTGGTTCATCACTGCGGCGCAGATTCCGGCGCAGATGACGGCTTTCTTCCAGCCACTGGTGCCGACGCCAACCCTGCTGTTGCTCGCGATCATGGTCTTTCTGTTCGCCGCTGGCATGGTCATGGATCTGACGCCAAACATCCTGCTGTTCGCGCCGGTGTTCTATCCGCTTACCACAGCCGCCGGTATCGACCCGTACTTTTTCGGCCTGCTTTTCGTGCTGAACGTCGGCATCGGCGTCATCACGCCGCCGGTCGGCACGGTACTGTTCGTCGTTTGCGGTTCGGCCGGCATTTCGATGGGCTATCTTGTCCGCAAGATGGCGCCGTTCCTGCTGATGGAAGCCGCTGTGCTATTGACCTTGCTGCTCTTCCCGAAAATTTCGCTGATTCCGCTCAAGTGGCTGACGTAACGTGAATATCGAACATAAAAAGTGCTTCGTCTTCGATCTGGACGGCACCGTCTACCTCGGAGACGAGCCGATTCACGGCACCGTCGACTTCATCCGGCGCAATATGGCGCACCGGGAGATTTACTTCCTGACCAACAATACTTCCAAAAACCTGGGAGACTACGTGCGCAAGCTCGCCCGTATCGGCATCGAAACGGGCGTCGAACGCATCCTTTCGCCCCTGCTGCCGCTTGCGGACTATCTTGAGGTGGAAGGAATCGGGCGCCTGTACCCGGTGGGTAATGCAAGCTTCCAGGCCTACCTGAAGCAGCGCCTGCCGGGGGTCGAATTCACGGCAGGCGCACACTGCCAGGCCGTCGTCCTTGGCTACGATACCGAGCTGACCTACGCCAAGCTGGCGGATTCGTGCCTGCTGCTCCAGCGACCGGAAATTCGTTTTCTCTCCACACACCCCGATCTCGTGTGCCCTTCGCCGCAGGGGCCGTTGCCGGACGCCGGCAGCTTCGTCAAACTTTACGAGGCGGCAACCGGACGTTTGCCGGAAATCGTTTTCGGCAAACCCAATACATTGATTTTGTCGCCGCTCCTCAAACGCTTTCAGCCCGACGAGATGGTTATGGTGGGTGACCGGTTGTCGACGGACAAACGGCTGGCCGAAAATGCGGGTATCGACTTCATCCTCGTCTTGAGCGGCGAAGCCAAGCGCGAAGATCTGCTAACGCAGATACGCCAGCCTAGTCTGGTGGTGGATCACCTGGGTGGTTTTTGAGTGGTATGTTGGGCAATGTTCTGGGCGGTAAGGTAGATGACTGAATCGGGAACCTACGAACTGACGATGATTCTGGGAGCGGCCACGCTGATGCTGTGGGGCGTGCGTATGGCCAGAACCGGCGTGATGCGGATGTATGGCGCTGAGATCCGTAAATTCCTGCCCAAGGCGCTGAAAAACCGCCTGATCGCTCTGCTGGCAGGGGCCGGCTCGGCCACCATCCTGCAAAGTTCGATTGCCGTGGCCATTTTTACCTCATCGCTGGCCGCTTCCGGCGTTATTCCGGTGGCCGATGGCCTGGTGCTGATGCTCGGCGCGGACGCCGGCAGCGCCATTGTCGCCGCCCTGCTGACGCTCAATCTCAAAGCGTTCTGGCCCGTCCTCATGTTTCTGGGCTATGTACTGCATTCCAGCTATTCCGAAACCAATTCGCCGATCAAGCAGCTCGGGCGCATTTTGCTCGGCATCGCCATGATCCTCGTCGCGCTGACTTTCATGGGGCAGGTATCCTCGGCGCTGGCGGAAAGCGAACTGATCCGGACGATCATCATGTCGCTCGGCAACGAACTGTTCATCGCACTTCTGCTCTTTGCGATCCTGACCTGGCTGGCGCATTCGTCGATCGCCATTTTGCTGTTCTGGGCATCGCTTGTGCAGGCGGGCATTACCGACAATTCCGCGCTGATCATTGCGGCGATTCTGGGCATCAACGTCGGCAATTCCATCCCCCCCATCGTCATGAGCATGAATCAGGCCCCGCCCTCGCGCCGTATCGTTGTTGGGCACGGACTCATCAAGCTGGCGGGCGTCGTCGGCTGCTTTATCTGCCTTCGTCTGATTCAGGGGGTATATCACATTGTGCCGGGGCAGCCCGGATTCCGGGTCGTCGTGCTGCATATCCTGTTCAATCTGCTGCTGATCGTCTTCTTCGCCTGGCAGGCCGGGGCCATCGCCAGGTTCATGGAGCGCTTTTTTGTCACCACCGAAAAAACCACTGACGATAACGGCCCCAAATACATTCCGGAAGCCTCGCAGGTCGATACGGTTCCGGTGGCTTTCCCTGTCCTCTCGCTGACCCGGGAAATCCTGCGCATTCTCGGCACGATCCAGAATATGCTGGAGAAAATGCTGGAACTGCTGCTTTCCGGGAAATACGAGGACACCGAAGAGATCGTGCGCATGGAGGAAAAAGTCGACCGGCTGTTCAAGGCCGTGCGCGCTTATGCGGTATTTTTAACCCGTAAAGATCTGAGCAATGCCGAACAGCGCAAAGTGTCCGCCCTGCTGCGCTACACCGCCAGCCTTGAAAATTCAGGCGACGTGATCAGCAAAACGATGGTCGGTATCTTCAAGTCGATCAAGCGCTCCGATTATCAGTTTTCCGAGCAGGGAAAATCCGAGCTGGATATGCTCTTCCGCTTCCTGATCGGAACGGCGCAGCTTGCCGGCGAAGTCATCATGGCCTGGCATCCCGATACCGCGGAGCTGCTCATTGAGCGTAAACGCGAGATGAAAAACATGTGCCACAACAGTTCCAAGGAACATGTCCAACGGCTCAGCCAGGGGGTGTCGAATGCGCTGGCTTCCAGCTCCGGCCACCTCGACCTGATCTCCGAACTGCGCTGGATCAGTACGCAGATTTCGAGCATCGGCTACGACATTCTGCCGGACGAATCTTCCGACACTGAGGCGGAAGAGCGGCTGATCGGCCATTCAGAATAAAACAGGCCGAAGCCTCCCTCCGTTACCTATCCGCCCATCTGCCCATTCGTCCTGTTCCCTGTTTCTGTTCCTTTCCGGTAGAACGGCGCGCACCGCTAACAGCCCTACAGCCCGCTGAATACGGGCATTTCCCGCCGGTATGCCCGGAAATCCGCTCAGGACGTGGGTTTGCGGCCAGGCAGGCCGGAAACGCCCGATAGACGCGGGTCTCCGCGGTGACCGATCCGCACCCCACTCAATAGGGCATTTACCGCTGGTGTGCCGGAAGTCTGCCTAGGAATTTTGTCCATTACCTCCTCTATTCCTGTTCCTTTCTGGTAGAACGGCGCGTACTGCCAATACCGCCCTACAGCCTACTGAATACGGGCGTTTCCCGCCGGTATGCCCGGAAAGCCGCTCAGGACGTGGGTTTGCGGCCAGGTAGGCCGGAAACGACCTATCGGCGCGGGCTTCCGCGGTGACTGCCCAGCGGCATCAGCTTTGGGCTAGGGCGGTGTATGGTCTGTCGCCTGCTCAGGGGCAGATTGCCGCGCGGCGGCCATAGAACGAAAAAGCCGCGGCCAACCTCCGAATTACGGTGGTTGGTCGCGATAGTGACAAGAAAGAGGGGCGCCGCGGAAGGATGGCAGCGGCGGTTGCGTGACGCTATTTTTTCTTCGCCGGCGGCAGATCCGTACAACTGCCGTGGGCGACTTCGGCCGCCATGCCGAGGGTTTCGCCGAGCGTCGGGTGCGGGTGGATCGTTTGGCCGATGTCAATGGCGTCACAGCCCATTTCGATCGCCAAGGCGATTTCGCCGATCATGTCGCCCGCCGAGGGGCCGACGATGCAGCCGCCGACGATGCGGTGATTGTCGGCGTCGAACACCAGCTTGGTAAAACCGTAGTCGGCGCCGTTGGCAATGGCGCGCCCCGATGCCGCCCAGGGAAAAACGGCGGTGTCTATCTTGCGCCCGTCCCGCTTGGCCTGATCCTGCGTGAGGCCGACCCAGGCAACTTCCGGATGGGTGTAGGCCACGCCGGGGATGACGCTGGCGTCGAAGCCCGACGGACGGCCGGAAGCGACTTCTGCGGCGACGTGCGCTTCATGCACGGCCTTGTGCGCCAGCATCGGGTTGCCGACGATATCGCCGATGGCAAAAATGTGCGGCACGTTGGTGCGCATTTGCGCATCGACCGGAATGAAGCCGCGTTCGTTGACCGTGATGCCGGCTTTTTCCGCGGCAATCTTTTTGCTGTTAGGCGTGCGGCCTGCCGATTGCAGGATCATGTCGTAGCGCACGGCCTCGGCCGGCGCCTGTTCGCCTTCAAACTTGACCCACAGCCCGTCGTCTTTGGCCTCAACGGCGACGGTTTTGGTCTTCAGCATGATGCGTTCGAAACGATGCGCGTTGCGCTTCTCCCAAACTTTGACGGCGTCGCGATCGGGACCTTGCATGAGCGCATCGAGCATTTCGACGACGTCGATTTTGGCGCCGAGCGTTGAGTACACCGTCGCCATTTCTAGGCCGATGATGCCGCCGCCGATGACCAGCATTTTTTTGGGAAGGGCGCGTAGTTCCAGAGCGCCGGTGGAATCGACAATGCGTGGGTCGTTCGGCAGGAAAGGCAAGTGCACCGGCGTCGAGCCGGCGGCAATGATGCATTTCTGGAAGCGGATGTGTTTTTTCTCTCCGGTCTGTGTTTGCCCCTCACCGCGGGTCAGCGCCACTTCCAGATGATGTGCATCAAGGAAACTGCCGACGCCGCGCACTACGCTGACTTTGCGCACTTTCGCCATGCCGGCGAGGCCGCCGGTCAGCTTGGCGACGACGCCCGCCTTGTGCGCGCGCAGCCGGTCGATATCGACCTTGGGCGCGGCAAAGCTGACGCCGCAATCGGCCAGGTAGGCGGTTTCATCAAGTAGGCTGGTGACGTGCAGCAGTGCTTTGGACGGGATACAGCCGACATTGAGGCAGACGCCGCCCAGCGTGGCATAGCGTTCGATGAGCACGGTTTTCATGCCCAGGTCGGCGCTGCGGAACGCGGCCGAGTATCCGCCCGGGCCGGCGCCCAACACGAGCATTTCGCATTCGATATCCACGGCGCCCGTGTAAACATCGGCCGCGACAGGCGCGGGTGCCGGCGTAGGAGGAGAACCAGTGGGGGCAGATGCCGGCGCCGCCGGTGTGGCGGCCTGCGGTGCGGGCGCTGCGGCAGGGGCCGCTTTCTCCATTGGTGCTGGTGCGCCGGCCGTTGCCGCCCCTTCAATACGGGCAATCAGACTGCCCTCGGAAATCTTGTCGCCTACCTTGACCGTGAACTCCTTGAGCACTCCGTTGACCGGACTGGGTACGTCGATGGTGGCCTTGTCGGATTCAAGCGTCAACAGCGGGTCTTCCGCCTGCACGGTGGCGCCCGGCTCGACCAGCAGCTCAATGACCGGTACATCATGAAAATCGCCGATGTCCGGCACCTTGACTTCAATTATCTGGCTCATGGCGTCTCCTCAGACCAGTGCCCGACGCATGTCGGAGAGCAATTGTGCGACGTAGGCGTTAAAGTGCGTGCCGAGCGCGCCGTCGATGACGCGGTGGTCAGCCGACAGGGCCAGCGGCAAGGTTAGGCGCGGGGCGAAGGCCGTGCCGTTCCAGACGGGCTTCATGAGCGAGCGGGAAACGCCGAGAATGGCGACTTCCGGCGCATTGACGATGGGTGAGAAGCTGGTGCCGCCAATACCGCCCAGGCTGGATACGGTGAAACAGGCGCCCTGCATGTCGGCCGGCGCGAGCTTGCCGTCACGCGCTTTTTTGGCCAGCGCGCCGCATTCGGCGGCGATTTCGCTCACCGTCATGCGATCGACGCCCTTGATGACGGGGACAACCAGCCCATTCGGCGTATCGGCGGCAAAGGCAATGTTGAAATATTTCTTCAGCACCAGCGTATCGCCGTCGAGCGAAGCGTTGAATTCCGGGAATTTCTTCAAGGCGAGCTGGCAAGCCTTGATGATGAAGGCGAGCATGGTGATCTTGGCGCCGCCGCTCTTTTCGTTTTCCTTGTTGAGCGCAAGGCGGAAAGCTTCCAGATCGGTGATGTCGGCCTCGTCATGATAAGTGACCGCAGGAATCATGACCCAGTTACGCGCCAGGTTTTGTCCGGAGATTTTCTTGATGCGCGAGAGCGGCTGGATTTCGATCTCGCCGAATTTGGCAAAGTCGATCTTAGGCCACGGCAACAGGTCGAGGCCGGCAATGCCGGCACCCGCCGCGCTGGGGGATGGCCTGGCCTGGAGGGTGCCTTTGACGAAAGCAATGAGATCTTCGCGCAGAATCCGCCCCTTGGGGCCGTTGGCCGTGACCTGCGTCAGGTCGATGCCCAGTTCGCGGGCAAGGCTGCGTACCGACGGGCTGGCGTGCGTCGTCTTGCTGGGCGTGGGCGGGATGGCCGTGGGGATTCCGGCAGGGGCGGATGCCCATTCGAGGGGTTGATTGGCCGGCACGTTCAGGGCGGACGCAGATACGGGCGTTGGCGACGTTGGGGACGTTTGTATCAGCGCGGGTGCTGGCGCTGGCGCAGGGGAGACGGTGGGGACGGATATCGGCGCCGCCGGTGCGGCCGCCTGCGGTGCAGGCGCTGCGGCAGACGCTGCTTTCTCCGCCGGCGCCGCTGCGCCGGCCGTTGCCGCCCCTTCAATACGGGCGATCAGACTGCCCTCGGAAATCTTGTCGCCCACCTTGACCGTGAACGCCTTGAGCACCCCGCCAACCGGACTGGGCACGTCGATGGTGGCCTTGTCGGATTCAAGCGTCAGCAGCGGGTCTTCCGCCTGCACGGTGGCGCCCGGCTCGACCAGCAGCTCGATGACCGGCACATCATGAAAATCGCCGATGTCCGGCACCTTGACTTCAATTATCTGGCTCATGGCGTCTCCTCAGACCGTTAAGGGGTTGGGCTTGTTGCTGTCGATGCCGTATCGGGCAATGGCTTCTGCGACCTTGCGCGGCTCGATTACACCGTCGTCCGCCAGCGCCTTGAGCGCGGCGACGACGATCCAGTGACGGTCGACCTCGAAGAAATAACGCAGCGCCTTGCGCGTGTCGGAGCGGCCGAAACCGTCCGTGCCGAGTGTGACGTAGCGGCGGTTGAGGAACGGGCGGATTTGTTCGGCGTACTGGCGAACGTAGTCGGTCGCGGCGATGATCGGGCCGCGTGTGCCGTTCAGGCAATGTTCGACGTGCGTCTGACGCGGTTTTTCCGTCGGGTGCAGCATGTTCCAGCGCTCCGCGTCGACGCCTTCGCGCGCCAGCTCGGTAAAGCTCGGACAACTCCACAGATCGGATTCCACGCCCCAGTCGGCCTTGAGCAGATCGGCGGCGGCGATGGCTTCCCGGAAGATGGCGCCGGAGCCGAGCAGCTGCACGCGCGGAGCCTTGCCGGCGTCGGATGCGCCGCGGCGGAAGAGGTACATGCCCTTGATGATGTCCGCTTCGACGCCCTGCGGCATTTCCGGATGCTCGTAGTTTTCGTTCATCACCGTCAGGTAATAGAACACGTCTTCCTGTTCGACAAACATGCGGCGCATGCCTTCGTGCATGATGACGGCGATTTCGTAGGCGAAGGTCGGGTCGTAACTGATGCAGTTGGGGATCAGTCCGGAAAGCACCAGCGAATGGCCGTCTTCGTGTTGCAGCCCTTCGCCGTTAAGCGTCGTGCGTCCGGACGTGCCGCCGATCAGGAAGCCGCGGGCGCGCTGGTCGCCGGCGGCCCAGTAGAGATCCATGGTGCGTTGCAGGCCGAACATTGAGTAACAGATGTAGAACGGAATCATCTGCTCCTTGTGCACCGAATAGGCAGTGGCGGCGGCGATCCAGTCGCTCATCGCGCCGGCCTCGTTGATGCCTTCCTGCAGTACCTGGCCGGTCTTCGACTCCTTGTAGAACATGAGCTGGTCGTGGTCTTCCGGCAGGTAGTTCTGTCCGAGCTGGTTCCAGATGCCGATCTGGCGGAACAGCCCTTCCATGCCGAAGGTGCGCGATTCATCCGGCACGATGGGAACGACGCGCTTGCCGATGGCCTTGTCCTTGAGCAGGATGTTGAGCAGGCGGACGATGGCCATCGTCGTCGAGATTTCGCGCCCTTCGCCGGAGGCCCGGAGCAGCGGCTCGAAGGCCAAGAGCGGCGGAATTTCCAGCGGCGTCGCCTTGCTTGTCCGCCGCATGAGGATGCCGCCGAGCGCATTGCGCCGTTCGAGCATGTACTTGTATTCCGGCGAATCCTTGGCAAAGCGCAGGAAAGGCACCGATTCGATCTGGTCGTCGGGCACGGGCAGCTTGAAGCGGTCGCGGAAACCGATGAGCGCCTCGCGGTCGAGTTTTTTCTGCTGGTGCGAGATGTTCATCGCCTGGCCGGCTTCGCCCATGCCGTAGCCTTTCACGGTTTTTGCCAAAATCACAGTGGGCTGGCCCTTGTGTTCGACCGCGGCCTTGAACGCGGCAAAAATCTTGAAAATATCGTGGCCGCCGCGGTTGAGGTCGGCAATGTCGCGGTCGGTGTAGTCGGCGATGAGCGCCTTGAGTTCCGGAGTGTTGAAGAAATGCTCGCGCATGTAGTCGCCGGGCTTGGCCTTGTAGGTCTGGTATTCGCCGTCGACGACTTCCATCATGCGTTTTCTGAGCAGGCCGTTCTTGTCGCGCGCAATGATGGGATCCCAGAAACGTCCCCAGATCAGCTTAATGACGTTCCAGCCGGCGCCGCGGAAAGTGCCTTCGAGTTCCTGGATGATCTTGCCGTTACCGCGTACCGGCCCGTCCAGGCGTTGCAGGTTGCAATTGATGACGAAAATCAGATTGTCGAGCTTCTCGCGCGCCGCCATGCCAATGGCGCCGAGCGTTTCGACTTCATCCGTTTCGCCGTCGCCGATGAATGTCCAAACCTTGCGGTCGCTCGCCTCGATAAGGCCGCGGCTTTCCATGTAGCGCATGAAGCGCGCCTGGTAGATGGCCTGGATCGGCCCCAGCCCCATCGAGACCGTCGGAAAACGCCAGAAATCGGGCATCAGCCACGGGTGCGGATAGGAGGGTAGCCCTTTGCCGTCGACTTCCTGGCGGAAATGATTGAGCTGGTCTTCCGTCAGCAGATCCATCAGAAAGGCGCGGGCATAAACGCCGGGGATCGAATGCCCCTGGAAAAAGATGAGGTCGCCGCGCTGCGTTTCGTTCTGTGCCCGCCAGAACCAGTTGAAACCCACGTCGTACAAGGCGGCCTGGGAAGCGAAGGAGGCGATATGGCCGCCGACATTGGTGTTCCGGTTGGCGCGCACGACCATGGCCATGGCATTCCAGCGGATGTAATTGCGGATACGGATTTCGATGTCCGGATCGCCCGGATACGGCGGCTGCTGGTCGGCAGGGATGGTGTTGAGATATTCGGTGGTGGCGCTGTAGGGAATGTTGATGCCTTCTTCGCGCGCCTGGGCGATCATCTGCTGGATCAGGAAGTGGGCGCGTTCGGCGCCTTCATGCTCGATGACGCTCGCCAGCGCTTCCTGCCATTCGCGGGTTTCCTGCGGATCGGCGTCGACGCCGTGGTTCGTGTCAATTAATTCGCCTTGCGATGCCATGTCGTTCTCCTTGTCGGTAAGCGCATCCTGCCGAAAGCGCGGGGGAAACCCCCTTCGTCGCTGTCTGTTGTCCAGCCGCTGTTCGAGCGCTATTTTAGCCCTAAGTTTCAATGGGCCGCTGGGTGTTTGAGTGGTCTGACGTCCGTGGGCGGAAATATTCCGTGGACGTCGGCTAGACACGGATTATCGGCGGCAAGTTCCGGACTTTTGTGAAGATCATGCCCGCCGATCAACAGGGCGACCGGGGCTGGGCATCGTCTCGATCGAGGGTGAAGATTATTTCTTCCCGTACCTTGCTGGCAGGCGTGCCGGTTACGCTTGCAGCCCCGGTCGGACTGTTAAAATTGCCGCATGAAAACAATGTGTGGACAGTCATGAGCAGCAAAGAAAGACAGGTGTCCGGAGAAACGGTGACCGGAAAAACGGGCACGGCGGATACGGTGGATATGGCAAATACGGTGAATAGGGTGGATACGACGAATATAGCGGGAAAAAAGGCCGAGGGTCGGCGCCAGGCTGCGCCGCCTGCGCGTCTGGTGATCGCTTCGCGCGAATCGCGCCTGGCGATGTGGCAGGCACAGCATATTCGCGACCGGTTGCGGGCGCTGTATCCGGAAACAGTGGTCGATATTCTCGGCATGAGTACGCGCGGCGACCGGATTCTCGATCGGCCGCTGGCGCAGATCGGCGGCAAGGGGCTGTTCATCAAGGAACTCGAAACCGCGATGCTGGAGGGGCGCGCCGATCTGGCCGTACATTCGCTCAAGGACGTACCGATGGAGATGCCAGACGGCTTCATGCTGGCGGCGATCGGCGTGCGTGAAAATCCCTGCGATGCCTTCGTTTCCGGACGTTACGCCCGGTTGGATGCGCTGCCGGTCGGTGCGGTCCTCGGCACATCCAGTCTGCGTCGGGCGGCGCTCATGCGCGCCCGTTATCCGCATCTGCGCGTCGAATCGCTGCGCGGCAATCTCGATACCCGCCTGCGCAAGCTCGATGAGGGGCAGTACGACGCGATCGTTCTGGCCGCGGCAGGCCTTATCCGCCTGGGTTTGCAGGCACGTATCCGAGCCGTGCTTGCGCCGGAAGTATCGCTGCCCGCGCCGGGACAGGGCGCGCTGGGCATCGAAATTGCCGCCGGACGGAAAGACCTGTTGCCGTGGCTGGCTCCGCTGAACGACGCAGCGACGGCATCGTGCGTTACGGCCGAGCGCGCCTTTTCGCGTGCCTTGGGCGGCAGTTGCCAGGTGCCGCTCGGGGCTTATGCCGTGATCGAGACGCATACCGGCACGCCGGTTTTATGGCTGCGCGGCTTCATCGCGACGCCGGACGGTGGGCGTATCGTGCGTGGCGAACTGCGCGGCGCGCCTGAGCATGCCGCACATTTAGGCAGCTCGCTGGCGCAGCAGCTACGCGCGGCAGGGGCCGACGATATCCTGGCCGCGCAAGGGGGAACATGATGCAAGCGAATGTGCCGGGCAGCCTGCATGGACGGACGATTCTCGTCACCCGACCGGCGGCGCAGGCGGACGCGCTGTCCGGCATGATCACCCGCCTTGGCGGTGAGGCGCTGAGTTTCCCTTTGCTGGAAATCTCGCCCGCTGCGGATACAGCGCCCATACGGGCCGCCGGCGCACATCTGGAAGCCTATGCCCTGGCAATCTTCATTAGCCCGAATGCCGTCGAATACGGCCTGCCATTGCTGCTGGACGGGCGTTCGGGCTGGCCAGAGGGCGTACAGGCAGCGGCGGTCGGGCCGAGCACGGTGGCAGCGCTGGCGGCGCGCGGTGTGCAAGGCGCGCTGGCTCCTTCCGAACGCTTCGATTCAGAGGCGTTGCTGGCGCTGCCTTTCTTTCAGGCGCCGCGCGTTGCCGGGAAGCGGGCTTTGATTTTGCGCGGCAACGGCGGCCGCGAGCTGCTCGCCGAAACGCTACGCGCGCGTGGGGCGACGGTGGACTGCGTCACTTGCTATCGACGCTCGGGGCCGCAGGATGCGACGCCGCTTCTGGACTGGCTGCACGCTGGCCGCCTGGACGCAATTGCCATTTCGTCGAGCGAAGGGCTGCGCCATCTCTGGGCGCTGCTCGATGCATCGGCACGCCAGCGCTTGTGCCGTCTGCCGCTGTTCGTGCCGCATGCGCGCATTGCCGAGCAGGCACGGGCGCTTGGCTTGCCTCGCATCGTCACCACCGCGCCGGCTGATGCCGGCATTGTCGATAGCCTGCGGACGTTCGACTGGCCGCATCAGTGAATTTTGCTTTTCCCGCGGCGCGTAGATGCGGCCGGGTGCCATTTCACTGTTGATAAGCCTGGGGGGCGCCGGGCAGCGTTGCCGATTTTGCGCTGCCGGTCTCAGCGTGTCATGGCGCGATGGCCGATGTCATGCCGATACTGCATGCCTTCAAAGTGGATGCGTTCCACGGCGGCGTAAGCGGTTTTTTGCGCCATTTTGATGTTGTTGCCCAACGCCGTGACGCAGAGTACGCGACCGCCGGCGGTGACGATCTGGCCCGCTTTTTCAGCGGTACCGGCGTGGAAAATCTGTACGGCGTTATCGGTCTCGTGCGTGCCGGACAGACCGCCGATGGCATCGCCCGTGCGCGGTGCGTCGGGGTAGCCGGCGGCGGCAAGCACGACGCCCAGCGCGACGCGGTGATCCCAGGCGGCCTCAGCCTGGTCGAGCGTACCGGCAACGGCGTGTTCGAGCAGGATATGCAGATCCGATTTGAGGCGCATCATGATCGGCTGCGTTTCCGGGTCACCCAGGCGGCAGTTGAATTCGACGACCTTGACCGCGCCGTCCTGACCGATCATCAATCCGGCGTAAAGAAAGCCGGTGTAGGGAATGCCGTCGGCGGCCATGCCGCGCACCGTCGGCAGGATGATCTCGCGCATCACTTTGGCGTGAAGTTCCGGCGTGACCACTGGCGCCGGAGAGTAGGCGCCCATGCCGCCGGTGTTGGGGCCGGCGTCGCCATCGAAAATACGCTTGTGATCCTGGCTGGTGGCCAGCGGCAGGACATTCTTGCCATCGACCATGACGATGAAGCTGGCTTCCTCGCCGGCCATGAAATCTTCGATCAAGACACGGGCGCTGGATGTGCCGGGTGCTGTGCCGGAGAACATGTTATCGATGGCGCGGTGTGCTTCGGCAAGCGTTGTAGCGACGACGACGCCCTTGCCGGCGGCCAGCCCGTCGGCTTTGATGACGATCGGCGCGCCTTTGCGCTCGAGGCAGGCGTGTGCAGTGTCCGCATCGGTAAAGGTTTCGGAGGCGGCGGTCGGAATCTGGTGCCGCGCCATAAAGCGCTTGGCAAAATCCTTGGAGCTTTCGAGCTGCGCGGCGGCGCGGGTCGGGCCAAAAATCTTCAGCCCGCGGGCGCGGAAAAGGTCGACGATGCCGGCGGCGAGCGGCGCTTCCGGCCCGACGACGGTGAGATGGATTTTTTCCCGTTCGGCAAAGTCGGCCAGTGCGGTGAGGTCGGTGAGCGGCAGATTTTCCATCAAGGGCGCATGATGTGCCGTGCCGGCGTTACCGGGTGCAATATAGATTTTCCCCACGTCGGCGGCTTGGGCCAGCCGCCAGGCCAGAGCATGTTCACGGCCGCCAGAGCCAATGATGAGAAGTTTCATGTTTTCCCCTTGTGTTTTTTATCAAATGCCTCTCGAACGCCTTGTCAAACCGGCGCGGACGCAGCGTCGCGTTATCGGTTTCTCGTCCGGTGGCAGGTGAACGTTGGCAACGTATCCGGTCGGCAGAATTTTTTCATGACCTTACCCCAAAGGCCGATATCGTATTTCGCCCGGATTGTGCGGGCAAGCGCTTTGACCTCGCAGCGCGGATTCGATGTGGCATCTTTTCCGCCTGAATGGGTCTTGCCAGGTCGGTCGCCGTGTGTCGCGCAAGCCCCTGCCCGGAAGGCTGCCGGCTTTTGGTACGCCTTGCATACGGGCGTGATGTGCGGATGTGGCGCTGGCGTGGGACCGTGGCGAAAAGGGAATCAGTGCCGAAAGTGCCGTATGCCGGTAAAAACCATGGTGATGCCATGCTCATCAGCGGCGGCGATCACCTCGTCGTCGCGCACCGAGCCGCCCGGCTGGATGACGGCGACCGCGCCAGCTTCGGCCAAGGTGTCGATGCCATCGCGGAAGGGAAAGAAAGCATCCGATGCGACGACCGACCCTTTAAGTGCCAGTCCGGCGTTTCTGGCCTTGATGCCGGCGATGCGCGTCGAATCGACGCGGCTCATCTGACCGGCGCCGACGCCGAGCGTCATGCCGTTGCCGCAAAAGACGATCGCGTTGGATTTGACGAATCGGGCAACGCGCTCGGCGAAGAGCAGGTCTTCGATCTGCGCCGCCGTGGGCGCGCGCCGGGTGACGCACTTGAGGTCGCTGGCCTGCACGGCAAAATTATCTGCCGTTTGCACCAGCAGGCCGCCGCCGATGCGCTTGAATTCGAGGGGATGGCTCGCATCGCCTGCATGCGTGGCTGGCAAGGGCACGGTCAGCACGCGTAGGTTGGTTTTGGCGGAAAGCGCGGTTTTGGCCTCGGCGGTGAAGGCCGGGGCGACCAGTACCTCGACGAAATGCTTGCGCGCGTTAATCGCGTCAATTACGTCGAGATCAACTTCGCCGTTGAAGGCGAGGATGCCGCCGAATGCCGAGGCGGGATCGGTCTGAAAGGCTTTTTCATAGGCTTGAACCAGCTGGCCGGCGACGGCGACACCGCACGGATTGGCGTGCTTGACGATGACGCAGGCCGGCGTGGTGAAGCACTTGACGCATTCCCAGGCGGCATCGGCATCGGCGATGTTGTTGTAGGAAAGTTCTTTTCCCTGTAGCTGGCGGTAGGCGGCGATGCCGCCGGTATGGCCGGAGTGACTGGATTGACTGGATAAGGGCGCCGCATCGCGGTAGAAAGCGGCGCGCTGGTGGGCGTTTTCACCGTAGCGCAGGATTTCGGCACGATCGAAAGCCAGCTGCAGGCATTCCGGAAAGCACGACGGTACCGGCGATGCGGAAGTGGCCGCTTCGGCGGCGGTCGTTTCGGTCGTGTCCCCGGATGGCGCTTCGGCATTTTCCGGCAGACCGGTCAGCCAGTTGGCGATCATGCCGTCGTAACGTGCAGTGTGGGCAAACGCCTTTTTGGCCAGCGCGAAACGGGTCGCCAGCGAAAGCGCGCCGTCACCGTGCTGCATTTCGTTCAGCAGGCGCGGGTAGTCGTCCGGGTCGGTGACGACCGCGACTCCCGTATAGTTTTTTGCCGCCGAGCGGAGCATCGCCGGGCCGCCGATATCGATGTTTTCGATCGCTTCGGCCAGGGTGACGCCGGGTTGGGCGATGGTCGCCGCAAAGGGATAAAGATTAACGCAGACGAGGTCGATCGTCGGGATGCCGTGCGTTTTGAGGGTGTCCATATGCGCCGGCAGATCGCGGCGGGCGAGGATGCCGCCATGTACCTTCGGATGCAGCGTCTTGACACGGCCGTCAAGCATTTCCGGAAAGCCGGTGTAGTCGCCGATTTCGGTGACGGAGAGTCCGGATTCGCGCAGCAGTCTGGCGGTGCCGCCCGTCGACAAAAGGCGGACGCCCTGGGCGGCGAGTCCGCGCGCAAATTCAAGGGCGCCGCGTTTGTCGGAAAGGCTGATGAGGGCTTGGCGGATTTTCATGGTTGGCGTTTGTCGAAATTTGGCGCCGGATTGGAGTCAGATTGCTGTTGGCCCAGAGCCGGTTTTGCCTGGTTTTACTTGTATGCGAGCTGATGCTCGGTGAGCTTTTTGCGCAGAGTGTTGCGGTTGATGCCGAGGATTTCCGCAGCCAGCGTCTGATTGCCGCCCGCGCGTTCCATGACGACCTGGAGCATCGGGCGTTCGACGCGCCTGAGCACCATGTTGTAGACGGCGACGGGTTTTTCGCCGTCCAGCGTTTCAAAGTAGCGGGTCAGCGCTGCGTGAACGCAGGCGTGGATATCGTGTTCTTGATTCATGCGGCTAATACTCCAGAGTCTTCGATCGGCGCATGCGGCGCATGCGAATCGTAGGCCAGACGTTCGTCTTTTTCGGCCAGAGTAAAGAAAAAGTCGTTGACGGCGTTGCGCTGTCCGGTGATGTCGGGCAGCTGATTCATGGCATGGCGGAAGGCGGCCGATCCGGCCAACCCACGGGTGTACCAGGCAATATGTTTGCGTGCCACGCGCACGCCGGCATCGATGCCGTAGAAGGCATATAGATCTTCAAGGTGGGCGAGCAGAATCGCGTGAATTTCATCGACGCGCGGCGGCAGAAGATGCGTGCCGGTGGCGAGGAAATGCTCAATCTCGCGGAACAACCAGGGGCGGCCCTGTGCGGCGCGGCCGATCATCAGCGCGTCGGCGCTGGTAACGGCGAGCACATGCCGAGCCTTTTCAGGTGAAACAATGTCGCCGTTGGCGATGACCGGAATATGCGCAGCTGCCTTGACGGCAGCAATGGTGGCGTACTCGGCCTCGCCGCGGTAAGCATCGGCGCGTGTGCGGCCGTGAATGGCCAGCGCCCGGATCCCCGACTGCTCGGCGATTTTGAGGATGTTTAGAGCATTGCGGTTAGCGCTGTCCCAGCCGGTGCGGATTTTCAGCGTCACCGGTGTCGCCGGCACGGCCTTGACGACGGCTTCCAGAATGCGGCCGACCTGCCTTTCGTCCTTGAGCAATGCCGAACCGGCCATCACATTGCAGACTTTCTTGGCCGGGCAGCCCATGTTGATGTCGATGATCTGCGCGCCGCGCTCGACGTTGTAGCGCGCCGCCTCGGCCATCATCTCCGGCACTGCGCCGGCAATCTGGACGGAGATGGGTTCGACTTCGCCGCTGTGATCGGCGCGCCGCCGCGTCTTTGCACTGCCGTAAAGCAGCGAGTTCGACGTGACCATTTCGGAGACGGCCAGACCCGCGCCCATCTTTTTGCACAGCTGGCGGAACGGGCGATCGGTCACGCCCGCCATCGGTGCGACGAAAAGATTATTGCGGAGCGTGAAGCCGAGAAAGTCCATGGGTGAAAGAAAAGGGTCGCAGGGATGGAAGTGAAATCAATAAAAAGCCTCGTCAAAGCCAAACTGGCAACACGGTGGCAGTACTGATCAAGGCCGAACGGCAAAAGTCGGTGACGGGCACATACGACGATTCAGGAAAAAGCGATTCTACCTGCTTTGCTGTGCAAGGACTGTCAGGAAGTGTACAGAGTGTACGCGCGTAAGTTCCCTAAAGTACGGAGAACCGGGCGAGCAGCCCCGCCTGGAACGGGCTGCCGATGCCGCGCCCGTCATTACCGTCTGTCTGCTCTGCCGGCAGGCGGCGAATCATGCCGGCCTTAGTCTTCCGTATCGGGCTTATCCGCTGTTTTGTCGTCCGGCTCGGGCAGGACGATGTTGACCTCGAGCACCTCGTAGTTCCCCTGCTTTTCCAGCGACACTTTGATGTCATCCGGATTGATCGACACGTACTTGGAAATCACGGCGATCAGTTCTTTCTGCATCTTGGGCAGAAACTCTTTTTTGCCCGACAGGCCGCTGCGTTCGTGCGCAATGATCAGTTGCAGGCGCTCCTTGGCCGTTGCGGCGGATTTCGGTTTGTTGCCGAACAGGCGTGAGAACAGGGACATTTATTTCCCTCCGAAAAGGCGGCGGAGCAGGCCGGGCTTTTCGTAATCGACGAAGCGCAGCGGCAGGTTTTTGCCTTCCTTGTCGAGGAAGCGGTCGACCACGTCGGCGTATGCCTGCGCCACGTCGCTGTCCTGAATGTGGATGACTGGGGTGCCTTGGTTGGATGCCTGCAACACGGTTTCCGACTCGGGAATGACGCCGATGATCGGAATCCGCAGGATTTCCTGCACATCCTTGTACGAGAGCATTTCCCCGTTATCGACCCGCTTGGGCGCGTAGCGGGTGAGCAGCAGATGTTCTTTGACCGGTTCGTCGCCGGAAATGGCGCGCCGGGATTTCGCCTGGATAATGCCGAGAATGCGGTCAGAGTCGCGCACGGAAGAAATTTCCGGGTTGGTCACGATGATCGCCTCGTCGGCGAAGGTCAGCGCCATGACCGCGCCGTGCTCGATGCCGGCCGGCGAGTCGCAGACAACGTAGTCGAACGCCATCTGTTCGAGTTCCTTGAAGACCTTCTCAATGCCTTCTTCGGTCAGCGCGTCCTTGTCGCGCGTTTGCGAGGCGGGGAGTACAAACAGATTGTCGTTGCCGCAATGTTTATCCTTGATCAGGGCCTGGGTCAGCGTGGCTTCGCCATGCAGGACATTGACCAGATCGTAGACGACGCGGCGTTCGCATCCCATGATCAGATCGAGGTTGCGCAGGCCGACGTCGAAATCGATGACGGCGGTTTTATGGCCGCGCAGCGCGAGGCCGGAGGCAAGGCTGGCGCTGGTAGTGGTTTTGCCGACGCCCCCTTTGCCGGAGGTCACGACGACGATTCGTGCCATGGCGGTCTCCCGTCAAAAAGAAAGAATTCTACCTGTTGACGGGATTTTTTCCTGTCCGGCCGCCGGTCGTCGGCCGAAAAAGCGCGTTCAGTCGGTTTTCAGCGCCTGGATATCCAGCCAGTCGCGCGCTTCCGCCGCGTCATGGCTGAGCCGGATCTGCGTCGGCCGTCCGGCCAGGCCGTCGGGAATGCCGTGTTCGAAGGTGCGGTAGAGTCCTGCGATCGAGACCAGTTCCGCTTCGAAGCGTGTGGTGAAAATACGCGCGCCCGCATCGCCGGAAGCGCCCGCGAGCGCCCGGCCGCGCAGGGGCGCATAGATATGGATGCTGCCGTCGGCAATCACTTCGGCGCCGGCATTGACGGCCGCCAGCATGACCAGATCACCGCCGCGGGCATAGACCTGCTGACCGGAACGCAGCGGCCGGTCGATGATCAGCGTCTGCGCGGCAGGTACCGCATCGGGTGGGATTTCGGACGCATGCTTGCGTGCGCTTTCGGAGCGGGCTTCGGATGGAAGGTCCGGTGCGGCTGTTTCGGGGTGGGTGTCGTCTTTGGTGGTGATGGGGGCAAGCGCCTCGGCGCGAGCGGGATGCCGAAAAGCCGTCAGCGGCGGCAGTCCGGCTTCGGCAGCGGCGGCGCGCAGCGCATCGCTGCCGCCGCTCACGCCGATGATGTACAGGCCGTGACGCTGGAAGAGGGCGGCGATGGCGGCCCAGTCGGGCGATTCGGGCATGCTGTCGTCTGCGGCCTCGGCCAGCGGGTCAAGCTCAAGTACGGCGGCCTCACCGTCAAAAAACGCTTCGTCGCCAAACAAATCGGCTGCACAGGTAGCCAACGAATCCGGCTGGAGCGAGCGCAGGGCAATGCTGATGACGGGGAGCGTGGTTCCTTTGAATTCAATGAGGCGGATTTTCTTGCGCGTGCGCGCCATGGCAGCCGATCCTGAAAATTGACGAGATGGGTGAGTCTAGCCGAGCTGGCGAAAATGTGGAATGCGATGCAAACCGGTGGCGGAGCGGCCGAGGCGCCAGCGGTTTAGGCGGGGGCGTGAGCGTTTCTGCCGACACCCAGCAAACGCTGTACAAGCGTCGTATAAATTCCTTTTGTATTCAATGCCTTGTAGCCCTAGTGTATAGGGCGTTTGCGGGCCGTGGGTCTTAAAAGGCCTCGCGTAGGCCGGTTTCATCCTTTTTGTTCTGCGTGTTGGTGAGTGCGCACGCCCGTGCCAGACCGACCTGCCATCAGAGAAGGTCTGCAGAAAATGGCACGCCGAGGGTAATGTCGTCGAATTTAGCCATAGCGCATCAGAGCTTCGATATCGGCGATCGCCCTAGGCGCGCGGGTATACACCTCGCAGCCCGTGTCGGTGACGAAAACGTCGTCTTCGATGCGGATGCCGATGCCTTGCAAGGGTTCGGGCGCGCCGGCATCGGCGCGCAGGTACAGCCCCGGCTCAACGGTCAGCGCCATGCCCGGGCGCAGGCGCGCCCAGTCTTCTCCCGTCTTGTAATCGCCGACATCGTGTACGTCGAGGCCGAGCCAGTGTCCGGTGCGATGCATGTAGAACGGCTTGTAGGCCTCACGTTCAATCAGACCGTCGATGTCGCCGGAAAGTACGCCGAGATCGACCAGACCGCGCACGAGGACGCGCACGGCCGCGTCGTGATACGCCGAGAAAGACGCACCCGGGCGGATCGCTGCAAAGGCCGCTGTCTGCATGGCCAGAACGATTTCGTAAGCAGCGCGCTGCGCGCCGGTGAAGCGGCCGTTGACCGGGAACGTGCGCGTGATGTCAGCGGCGTAGCCGTCGAGTTCGCAGCCGGCGTCGATCAGCACCAGTGTGCCGTCGGCAAGCGGTGCGTTGTTGTCGGTGTAATGCAGGACGCAGGCGTTGGCGCCGCCGGCGACGATAGGCGGGTAGGCATGGCCGCCGGCGCCGCGGATGCGGAATTCGTGACTGAGTTCGGCTTCCAGCACATATTCCCGATGGCCGGGGCGGCAGGCGCGCATGGCGCGCAAATGCGCATCCGAGGAGATGTCGGCGGCGCGGCGCATGATGTCAATTTCAAAGCTATCCTTGATCAGGCGCATGCGCTGCAAAGGTTCGCGGATGTCGCGCAGGACGGCCGGTGCGCGCTGGCCCGCACGCGACTGGGCGCGGACGCGGTTGAATGCGTCGATGATTTGCCGGTCTTGCCCGGCGTCCTGGCCGACGGCATACCACAGGGTTTCGTGCCCGGCGAGGAGATCCGGCAGCGCATCAGCGAATTCAGCGAAAGGCCGTGTTTCGTCGAACCCGAAGATTTCGCGCGCAGCGGCGGGGCCATAGCGGAAGCCTTCCCAGATTTCGCGTTCCTCGTCTTTGTCCCGGCAAAACAGCAGGGTGCGCGGCGCGTTGCCGCCGATGAGTACGAGTACGGCTTCCGGCTCGGGGAAGCCGGTGAGATACCAGAAATCGCTGTCGAAGCGGTATGGATACAGGATGTCGCGGTTGCGCGGGCGCTCCGGTGCGGCAAAGAGCAGGGCGATGCCCTCGCCGATGTCTTCGAGAAGGCGCTGGCGGTGCCGGTGGCAGGGTTCGAGGTTGAGGTTCATGAGCGTGTCCAATGTTCAGGCGCGGAGGATCGTTGAGGGTACCTGGCGGGCGGCTGCGGCAAGCTGTCGGTCGAGTTCATGCAGTCGTTCCGGCGTGCCGATATCGCTCCAGCAGCCGGCATGATATTCGCCGCGAATGGTGTGTTGACCGATGCCGGCATCGAGCAGGGGGCGCAGCTTCATGACGGCGCCGGCCGGAACGCCGGTGAAAAAGGCGGGCGAAAAGATGCCGATGCCCGCGTAGGTTAGGGGAATTCCCGCGCCGTCGGCGGCGTAACGGAGAGCATTGCCGTCGAGGCAAAAATCGCCGCCGGCATGGTGCGCCGGATTATCGACAAGGATGAGATGCGCAAGATACGCGGGCGTATCGGGCGTATCGGTTTCGTGGGCGGCCATCTGTTCGGCCACGGCGAAGGCACGGGTGAAATCCCAGTCGCACCAGATGTCGCCGTTGACCACGAGAAAGGGCGCTTCGCCCAGCAGCGGCAGGGCGTGGGCGATCCCGCCTGCGGTTTCCAGCGCGCCGGGCGGTTCGGGCGAATAGCGGATGGCGAGGTTCCAGCGCGCGCCGTCGCCGAGCAGCGTCCGGATGCGTTCGCCCAGCCAGGCGGTATTGATGACGATGTCGCGGAATCCGGCGTCGGCAAGCCGTTCCAGATGCCAGACGATCAACGGTTTGCCGCCTGCGCAGAGCAGCGGTTTGGGCGTGGCGTCGGTCAGTGGCCGCATGCGTTCGCCACGGCCGGCGGCGAGGATCATCGCCTTCATCAGAAGGTCAATCCCGTTTCGTGCGGCCGGTTCTCCAGCCGGTCGAGCAGACGCGCCAGCGGTCGCAGTTCGGCGTAACGCCCGGCCGTACGGCGCAGGTAGGCCATGACGCGCGGCATGTCTTTCAGGTAACCGTCCTTGCCGTCGCGGTGGCAGAGGCGGGCAAAAATGCCAAGTACCTTGAGCTGGCGCTGCGCGCCCATCCATTCGTAATCACGGTAGAAAGCGTCGAAATCGGCCCGTACCGGCAGACCGGCGGCACGCGCGGCTTCCCAGTAACGGATGACGAAATCGAGTTCCTGTGCTTCTTCCCAGGCGATGTAGGCATCCCGGTAAAGCGAAACGAGGTCGTAGGTGATCGGCCCGTACACCGCATCCTGGAAGTCGAGAACGCCCGGATTGGCGGCAGTGGCGGAATGAGCGTGCGTCTGCGCCTCCCCAATAAACATCAGATTGCGCGAGTGGTAGTCCCGATGGACAAAGACCTGCGGCTGCGCCAGATTGTTATCGAGGAGTGCAGCGAAAACGGCGCGCAGATCGGCCATCTGACGGGAATCGAGCGCGAGACCGAGGTGCCTGGCGATATACCAGTCCGGAAACAGATCGAGTTCTCGTTGCAGCAGCGCGCGGTCGTACACGGGCAGAACGTCGGAGCGGCTGGCGCGCTGGAGTGCGATGAGCGCGGCGTTGGCGTCACGGTAGAGCGCGGGCGCCGTGTGTGCGTCGAGCACGTCCAGGTAGGTGGTGCGGCCAAGGTCGGAGAGCAGCAAAAATCCCTGATCAAGGTCGGCGGCGAGCACTTCGGGAACATGGACGCCCGCCTCATGGAACAGCGACGCGATGCGGATGAACGGGCGGCAGTCTTCGTATTCCGGTGGGGCATCCATGATGATGCGCGTCGTGCCGTTGGGCAGATCCAGGCGAAAATAACGGCGGAAACTGGCGTCGGATGAAGCCGGCGCACAGGGCAGCGGCGCTTCGTCGGGCCGGCGCGGGAAGAGTTGATCGAGCCAGTCGCGCAACTGGCGGGTACGCGGCATGCACCCTCCTGAAGATGAAAAGATGAAATAAAGCGGTAGATGCTAGAATGCGTCAATTTTAGCATTCACGCCGTACGCCTTTGCGGCCGGGAGCAGCGCCCGCCGCGCGGGGTTTCGCCTGTTCCGGCTTTCCCTGGCGGTGGGGTATGGCAGGCAAGGTAGCCATAATTTATGGTGGTCGATGGCGTAATTGATGACGAAGGGCAGATGAAACCGACAGTGCGGCATAAACCGCTGGCACAGTGCTTTTTGTTCGGCATGGCCGGGTTAATGACCGGTGGATATGCCGTAGATGTGCAGGCAGAGCCATTGCGCATCGATCCGGCCCTGCTCGCGCCCGAGCTGCGGGAGGCTGCCCGTGAAGCCCCATCCGGTGCGGTCTCCGGCGGTCGTGCTGATGCGTTGGAAACTGTGCAGGCGGTCTCCGCGCCTGCCAATACTCAGCCCACTGCGGCGTCGCGCGCGCCTAGGCCGACAATATCCGCACCAGTGCCGGTTTCTTCAGCTGTCGTCGATTCGCCCGCCCCGCCCATCCGCACGGCGGCTGATAACGCACCTGTCCCTACGGAGCCTGCCGCTGTTTCGCCACCCCCGCATGCTTCCGCCGCACCGTCGGCACCAGCATCCCGCCCGGCCGTACCCGCCGCTGTTACGGCGCCTGCGCCTGCTGCCGTGTTCGACACCGATACGTCTGCGGTTTCTGCACGGCCGGCAAATGCGAAGCCACACGAAGCATCGGCCGCCAAATCGCCCACCGCGTCCTTGCCGCATGTCGATCCGTCCTTGCTGGGGGATTCTTCTGTACATATCGCATCGCCCGGACAGGCGGCTTCGCCTTCTTCTTCTGAAATGCCGGCGGCGTCTGTGGCCGCTCCCGTTACATCCGCCGAACCTGCCATTGCGGACACATCGGCGGGCATGCCGGCGGCTTCCGGCGCCTCATCCGCATCCTGGGCCTTGCCGGCGGATGCGGGATCGGTCAGGGAGGCGCGTGTCGCCGATACCTCTCCTGCCTTGGCTTTGCGTCGTTCGGCTGCGGTATCGCCGGTGGCCTCGGCAGATAGAGAAGATGCCCGTCCGGCCTTCCTGAGTGCGCAGCGGGTAGGCGGTGACGGTGAACGCGAACTGAGCGCCGAAGGCGATGCCGAGTTGCGCAAGGTCGATGTGACCGTCAATGCGGACCGGATGACCTACTGGCCGGTCGAGGATGAGGTGGAGGCGGAAGGTCGGGTGCGTCTCGCACAAGGACAGGACACCGTGACCGGGCCGAAGATGCGGCTCAAACTCGAGGATCAGGTCGGCTTTTTCGAGCAGCCGGAATTTAGTTTCAAACGCAGTCCGCAGTCTGCCAACCCGTCGGCGGCGGATATCGCGTCGGCCGAGCGCTATCTTGAACAGCGCCGCCAGAATTACTGGCATTCCGGTTTTGCCATGCCGCTGACGACCGAGAGCGTCGAGGCGATGAGTGGAAAAGGACAGACGATGTCCGACGTGCGCGGTGATGCTGAGCGCATCGACTTTGAAGGCGAAAACCAGTACCGTTTGAGCGACAGCTGGTTTACGACGTGTGCGCCGGGTGACGATAGCTGGTATCTGCGCTCGAATAAACTCAAACTCGACTATGACTATGAACAGGGTGAGAGCCAGGCATCGACGCTGTATTTCAAAAATGTCCCTATCCTGTATTGGCCCAATTGGTCGTTCTCGCTTAACCGGCAACGCAAGTCGGGTCTGCTGACGCCAAGCTTCGGAATGAGCAGCAGCAACGGCGTCACCCTGAGCGTACCGTATTACTGGAATATCGCACCGAACCGCGATGCGACGATTACAACGCGCCTGATCAGCAAGCGTGGGATACAGTTCGATGTTCTGGGGCGTTATCTCAATACGGCCTGGGGCGGCCGTTATGAGGGCGAGGGGCGCGTCGAATATCTGCCGAGCGACCGGCAGTACGACAATAAAAACCGCTACGGCATTGCGTTCTCACATCGCCAGTTTACAGGCAACGGTTTTTCTGGCGAGTTCAATTACAACCGGGTGTCGGATGACCACTATTTCACCGACTTGTCGAGCCATGTGACTGCAACCTCGCAGACGCAATTGCTCCGGCAGGCGAAGGTGAGCTACGGTGGTGGCGGTTGGTGGAACGCCACCGTCGACTTCCAGGGCTATCAAACTTTGCAGCCGGATGCGAACAACCCGGTGCTTGAGCAATACCGCATGCTGCCGCAGATTACGCTCAATGCGCGCAAGGCGGATCTGTATTCCGCTGACGCCAGCTTCATGGGCCAATTTACCGCTTTCTCCAAGCCGAAGCAGATCATCAACGGCATGACCGTCACTGCGCCGGAAGGGCGCCGTCTGGTGTTGTACCCGCAACTGTCTTTGCCGTATGTACGGCCGGGCTGGTATATCACTCCCAAACTGGGCCTGAATATTCGCCATTATTCCCTGTCGAACCGGGAGACCGGTATGCCGAATTCGATCAGTTCGACATTGCCGATTATGAGCATCGATTCGGGTATGACTTTCGAGCGGGACAGCCGGTGGTTTGGCAAGAATTATCAGCAGACGCTGGAACCGAGGCTGTATTACGTCAATATTCCCTATCGCAATCAGGACGCGATTCCGGTCTTCGATACGGCTCTGGCCGATTTCGATTTTGCGCAGCTGTTCTCGGAAAACCAGTTCTCCGGCTGGGACCGCATCAACAACGCCAACCAGTTGACCGCCGCAGTGAGCAGCCGCCTGCTGGAGCCGAATTCCGGTGCCGAGATTGCACGGGCGACGATTGGTCAGCGTTTCTATTTCACGCGCAATAAGGTGGGCTTGAGCGCCAATTCGATCGCCAGCAGCGACGAGCGCAGCTGGGATAAATCCGATTTTCTGGCGGCATTCAGTGGTCAGGTACTACCGCGCGTCTATGCGGATTTCGCTTCGCAATACGATGTGCGCGACAGGCAGGTCAAGCGCCTGTCGGCCGGCGTGCGTTACCTGCCTGCGCCGGGCAAGGTGTTCAATGTCGCCTATCATTACAATCGCGATCCCAGCGCGCCGGTCAAGCAGATCGACCTGTCCGGGCAATGGCCGTTGACGGGACGGCTGTACGCCGTCGGCCGCTACAACTATTCCTTCCGTGACGACGGCGCGGTGTTGTCTACCGTCAGTCAGCGCGGCCGTCTAATTCAGGCGGTCGCTGGGCTGGAGTACAACGGCGGCTGCTGGGTGGTGCGCGGGGTTGTCCAGCGCCTGGCGCTGACTTCGGAAAAAGCTTCGTCGGCTTTCTTCCTCCAGCTTGAACTGAATGACTTCACCAGCATCGGCTCCAATCCGATCGATATGCTGCGCCGTAATATCCAGGGTTACAGCCTGATCAACGAGCCGGTCAAAGATTCCATCTATGTGCATTGAGGGGCGCGCATGAAAATTTTTCCTTCCCTATTGTTATCACTGGGACTGTGCGTTTCAGGGGAACTGCTTGCGCAGGCTGCCGCGCCGGCGTATCCGAACCTGAAACCTGCCGACCATATCGTCGCCGTTGTCAACGACGAAGTCATTACTCAGGTCGAGTTGACTGACCGACTGGAACTGGCATTGCGGCAACTGCGACAGCAAGGAACTTCGCTGCCGCCGCGCAACGAGCTGGAGCGGCAAATGCTCGAACGCATGATCATCGATAAACTGCAATTGCAGCACGCGCGGGAAATCGGTCTGCATGTCGATGATGCCGTGTTGGAACAGACCTTGCAGCGGATCGCCGCCAATAACAATATGTCGATGGAGCAATTCCGCGAAACGCTGCAGCGGGACGGTATCCCCTTCGCCAATTTTCGTGAAGAGATTCGTAATGAGATGACCATTGCCCGCGTGCGTGAACGCGAGGTGGACAACCGGATCGTGGTTTCCGAAGGCGAGATCGATAATTTTCTGAACAGCCAGGCGACGGGCAGCGGCAACCAGGAGTACGATGTGTCGCATATCCTGCTGCGACTACCGGAAGGTGCAACGCCGGAACAGATTCAGCGCACGCAGGCCAAAGCCGATGATATTTACCGCCGTTTGCAGGCCGGCGAGGATTTTGCCCAGATGGCTGCCGCCTACTCTGATGCGCCGGATGGCCTGCGCGGCGGCAGTCTGGGCGCTCGTCCGCTTGATCGCATGCCGGGAATCTTTGCCGAAGCGGTTGTGAAACTGGCGCCCGGGCAGTTGGCGCCCATTCTGCGCAGTTCCAATGGTTTTCACATCGTCAAGCTGCTGGCTAAAGGCGGCGCGACTGTGCCGCCGCAAGTGCAGCAGACCCATGCCCGTCATATCCTGATCAAGGTTGATGAACTGGTTTCCGATGTCGAGGCCAAACGCCGTCTCGACGATCTCCATGAGCGGTTGAAGAACGGTGCAAAATTCGAGGAGTTGGCTCGGCTCTTTTCGCAGGACGGTTCTGCCGCCAAAGGCGGCGATCTCGGCTGGCTGTATCCGGGGGATACGGTTCCCGATTTCGAGCGGGTTATGGATCAGCTTGCGCCGGGCGAGATCAGTGTGCCGATCCGCTCGCCGTTCGGCTATCACCTCGTCCAGGTGCTCGAGCGACGTATGCAGGACGTTTCGGACGAACGCAAGCGCGCTGCTGCGCGAGAGGCGCTGAAAGAGCGCAAGCTGGACGAGGCGTATCAGGACTGGCTGCGCCAGGAGCGCGACCGCGCCTATGTCGATATCCGGCTCGACGAGCATTGAAAGGCGGGCGATGCACGCGCGATGCTCCGGCACGTCCGGAGAACCCGTTTCCCCTCCGCTGATTGCCGTTACCTGCGGTGAGCCGGCAGGCATTGGGCCGGAGCTGTGCCTGCGCCTGCCCGAGCGTTTTGGCGCGAAGGCGCCGTTCCGCCTCCTTGTTCTGGGGGATCGCGGGCTGCTTGCCGAGCGCGCCCGGCATCTCGGCCTGGCGGTGACTTTGCGTGACTGGACGCCGGAGAACCCATTTCCGCCATTACTTGCAGATACGCTTGATGTGCTGCATTTTCCCTTGACCGCACCGGCGATGCCCGGCCGTCTCGATCCGGCCAATGCCCGCCATGTGCTCAACCTGCTCGATCGCGCCGTGAATGGCTGCATGTCCGGCGAATTTGCGGCGATGGTGACCGCGCCGGTACACAAAGGCGTGATCAATGATGCGGGCGTCGCATTTACCGGACATACCGAATACCTGGCGGCACGGACGGGGACGCCGCACGTCGTCATGATGCTGGCGGGCAAAGGGTTGCGCGTCGCGCTGGCGACAACGCATCTCCCGCTCAAGGATGTGCCAGCGGCGATTACGCCGGAATCGCTGACGGCGACACTGCGCATCCTGCATGCCGATATGCGCTGTAAATACGGCATCGACGCGCCGCGCATCCTTGTTGCCGGACTCAATCCGCACGCGGGCGAGAGCGGCTATTTGGGGCGGGAAGAAATCGAAATCATCACGCCGACGCTGCAACGTTTGCGTGCCGAGGGCATGACGCTGTTGGGCCCATTGCCTGCCGATACGATGTTTACGCCGCCGCTGCTTGCACAGGGGGATTGCGTGCTGGCCATGTATCATGACCAGGGATTGACCGCGCTCAAATATGCCACGTTTGGCCAGGGTATCAACGTGACGCTGGGGCTGCCGATCATCCGTACCTCAGTTGATCATGGCACGGCGCTGGAACTGGCCGGGACAGGCGCGGCCGATCCGGGCAGTCTGTTTGCCGCGGTCGAACAGGCGGCCGAGATGGCGGCGCGGGTGCGGAAAATGCACCGCGCCTAGCGGCGCAATGGTCAAGGCGCAAGGGTGTGAAGGCGATTTCCCAGGGACGGTTTATGCAAAACCATATCGCCCGTAAGCGTTTTGGTCAGCATTTTCTGATCGACCCGCAGGTCATTGGCGACATCGTGCGGGCGATTGCACCGCGCCGCGACGAGCGTCTCGTTGAAATAGGCCCCGGCCTGGGCGCACTGACCGAACTTTTGCTACCTCGGCTGAACCACCTGCATGTCATTGAGATTGACCGCGATATCGTTGCCCGTTTGCGGCAACGCTTTGATACCGCTCCCGGTGGACCTTTGACGATTCACGCGGGCGATGCGCTGACTTTTGATTTTTCCGTATTGGCAAGAGGCGAGGCCGGCGTGTTACGCATCGTTGGCAACCTGCCGTACAACATTTCGACGCCGCTGTTGTTTTATCTGGCGACATATGCCGAATCGATCCGGGATATGCATTTCATGTTGCAGAAAGAAGTCGTCGCGCGCATGGCGGCGGCGCCCGATACGCCGGATTACGGCCGCCTCTCGGTCATGCTGCAATACCGGTTTTTTGTCGATCCGCTCTTTGATGTACCACCGGGAGCGTTTGCTCCTGCGCCCAAGGTCGACTCCAACGTCGTTCGCCTGATTCCGCGCCCAACGGCGGAATTGACGGCGCGTAATGCGGAGACACTGGCTGAAGTCGTCGCGGCCGCTTTTTCCCAGCGTCGAAAAATGCTGCGTAATGCGCTATCGGCCTATTTCTCCGAAGCCGATTGGGCGCGGCTCGCCATCGCGCCCACGGCACGCGCTGAAATGCTGACCGTCGAAGAGTATGTTTACCTGGCAAACGCCTTGGCTGGCGAGATGATCGCAACCTGAATACAGGTTTCCGGAGTACGTTACAAGCGACAACAGCGGATTAAATGCGGCGCTGAATGGTGATTGGATGGTGTTGTGGGTGAATAGGCGCCGTTTGCATCGCCGACTCATTTTGTTTCCATGCCAGGGCAAGCGCCTGATCCCGGCACAACAGCGCGCCGACGGTGAGCAGATAATCCGGCACGCCGCTTTTAGGCCAGTGCAATGATTGTCCCGCCAGTTTTTCGGCCAGTGCGGTGACGTCAAAGCCCAGCGCTTCAAGCGAATAGCGCATTCTGGACGGCACCTGGCAGGCGATACCGCGCGGGCGCGTACATTTTGAACAGCCGGAACAGTGGCCGGCAATGACCGAAAGGCAGCCGTCGCGCTCCCAGTGTTTCAGCGTATTGAGCAGAGTCTGGCGGGCGGCAAGGAATTGCTCAATGAGGCTCTCTTTCGTCGAGCCGGGTTCCACCCAGGTTTTCTGGGTGACCAGAATGGCGTGCGTCCATGGCGGCAACTGTTCCAGCGGTGAGCTTTCAAAAGGCGGGCACGACCAGAACTGGCCGTATTTCTCACAAGTGCGGCAGTACCCCTGGATGCGTTCCGGATCGTAATACTGCATCATGTCCGCCTTGCTGACGATGACGGTGTGCACGGTTCCGGTCATGGATTTCGTTGCTTCCATTGGGATCGTCGACACTCAATTTTGCCTATAGTGGTCATTTGCCTTATTGCATCAGGCGGCAATGATAACGCGCCCCTTCGGCAGCGGCATCTGATGTCGATGTTTGCCTGTGCCGAAACGGCCGGTAGTCATGCGCAGTACGGCAGCAAGCGCTCAAAAGCACGGCAATGCGCGATCCGCGCCTGGTCTTTACGCGATTGCGCTAAGGCGTGCGCAGCGTTGCCGCACGCACCGCCCATGCAGCTGTCAGGCCGACCTTGCGCGGAGCGCTATTCAGCGGCACGACCCAATCTACGATGCGCCGAAGATCTCGTTCAACTGCTGCGTCACGCGCACGAAGGTCGTGCGTTTGGAAAGTTCCTTGAGCGTGCGTGCGCCCACATAGGTGCAGGCGGAACGGACGCCGCCCAGAATATCCTGGAGCGTGTTTTCGACCGAGCCGCGGCAGTCGAGCAACACCTCTTTACCTTCCGAGGCGCGGTAGACGGCAACGCCGCCGGCGTATTTGTTCATCGCCTCGCGTGAACTCATGCCGTAAAAGCGCATTTTGCGCACGCCGTCGACCTCGACGATCTCCGAGCCGCACTCATCGTGGCCGGCGAGCATCCCGCCGAGCATGACGAAATCCGCGCCGGCACCGAAAGCCTTGGCAATGTCGCCTGGTGAGGTGCAGCCGCCGTCGGCGCAGATGAGGCCGCGTAGCCCGTGTGCGGCGTCAGCGCATTCGATGATCGCAGACAGCTGCGGATAGCCGACCCCCGCCATTTTGCGCGTTGTACAGACCGAACCGGGGCCGATGCCGACCTTGACAATATCGACGCCATCGAGAATCAGCTCCTCGGTCATTTCGCCCGTAACGACATTGCCGGCCATGATCGTGATGTTGGGATAGGCGGCGCGCAGCTTGTGGATGAAGCGGATGAAAGGTTTGGTATAGCCGTTGGCAACGTCGACGCAGACGTGGCGAATGCTGCCGTTGGCGGCTTTCATGACGCGCTGAAATTTTTCATAATCGGGCGTTGTAATGCCCATTGAGTAGAAAATCGGCAGCATGGCATCGGTCTGTTCGGCAAAAAAAGCGAGCAGTTCGCTTTCGCCGTAATGCTTGTGCAAGGCTGTTGATAATCGATGCCGAACCAGTGTGCGTCCCATCTCGAACGTGCCGGTCGAGTCCATATTGGCGGCAATGATCGGGATGCCGTGATATTTCTGCTGCGAATGCAGGAAAACGAATTCACGGGCAATATCGACTTCGGAGCGCGAACTGAGCGTCGAGCGTTTGGGGCGGATGAGAACATCCTTGAAATCAAGTTTCAGATCCTGTTCGATTCGCATGAGAAAACTCTCGGTAAAGTCTGGCGGTTGATGGGAAGCGTCAATCGTACCTTCACGCCCGGTTCCTGAAAAATGAACGGGTAATGAAGGCCGTTGAGGCAGCTTGGCAGGGTTGTTGCCAGGGCATCACGGTTTCATTCTGCCGGAACGCCGTCTTTCAGGTACATCGGCGAACGCGGACCATAAAGCATGCCATGCGGGCGCCCCGCATACAGCAGGCGTGCATCGGTGATCTCGGCAATCCGATGACCGTGGTCGGCGACCGTTTCGGCGATCTGGTACAAGGCGGCGCTGATCAGCATACCGATCAGCCCGCCGCCGCTATCACCTCGCCCTTCGGCGCTTGAGGCCGTTGCGGCGCCGTTCCAGAGTTCCGTACCGCTACGCAGATCGACCAGCCGCGCCTTCGCGGTGACGCGCGTTTCGCTGGCCAGCAAGGCGTAAGAAGTCCCGTAATGCACGACATCAATATACAGCGCGGCGTCTGCGCCGAAAATCTGGCGCAGTTTGTCAAATGGCAGCGCATGGATATCGGCGGGGACGGTCAGCCCGTTCTGCTTGAAGGTTTCTTCAGTCAGCGTGACCGGAAACACGTAATAACCGGATTCGGCCAGCGGCACGCTTGTGTGCGACATGACGCTGTCGCTCGCCTTGATGTCCGGAGAACTGTTGAGCGGCGGCAGTACGAGAATCGACGCAGGGCGCGCCGTCTTGAACGCGGTGTAGTCAAACGGCTTGACTGCCTGCTTGGCGCAGCCGGCAAGCAGGGCGAGGATTGGCAATAGTGCGGCGAAGCGCCGCAGAGGGGCATGCAGACGCATCATTGGCCTCTATGGACGTTTTTTACTGGGTTTTTATGTTCGGGCATTGCCTCGCCCGATTGAATTTTTTCCGAACCTGTCTGATCCGCATGGGGTGCGCCCGGCGGGGCGTTCTCGGGCAGATTTTTCTGGAGCAGAAAATCGATATAGGCAGCGCTTTCTGGATACTGCAGTTTTTCCGCTGCCAGGTACTGTTCAAACAGGTCGGTTCGTCCCGTTTGACCATAAAGCAGTCCAAGATGGGCCTGGAATCCCGGTGGCAACGGTTTTCCTTGCGCCTTGGCTTCTTCACGGGTCTTTTCAAGCGCCTGGATGCCTTCTTCCGGCCCCTGGCTCCCCTGGAGGTAGGCGTATTGCTGCGCCGGGAAATTTCCCCAGTAATACAGCGGTTCGCGTGGCGCTGCACACGCTGTCAGGAGCGCAGCGCACAATATGGAAATCATGAGACGCATCGGGTTCCCCAACTCATCACCATTATTTTTGATGTTTAATTGCCGGCCTGCCAGGCGCCGGATTCGATGCCGGCGACAAGCGCATCGACCGCCTGGCGGATCGCCAGATCAAGCACTTTGCCGTTGAGCGTCGAGTCATAGCTCGCCGTGCCGCCAAAACCGATGATTTCGCGGTTCGACAGCGAATATTCACCCGCGCCGCTGGCGGAGTAAACGACCTGCGAAGTGCCCACGTCAACGACGTTCAGCGTGACCTTGGCGTAGGCGACCTGCTGCTTGCCGCGTCCCAAGATGCCGAACAGCTGATGATCGCCAACTTCCTTGCGCCCGAATTCACTGACATCGCCGGTAATAACGTAGCGCGCGCCTTGAATCGACTGCTGCCGTTTGGCAAATTCCGCTTCCTGCCGGATTTCTCCCATATTTTCGCGGTCAAGTACGATAAACCGGTTCGTCTGCTGCAAATGCGACACCAGAATCGTTTTTGCCTGACTGCCCAGCCGGTCGACACCGTTGGTAAATACGCCGCGCATGAAATTCGAGCGGTTGTCGAACTTGCCGACGGCAATCTGTTGCCGGGCGCCGGTATATGGGCGAGTCGTGGCGACCGTTTGCGTCGTCGCCAATGTCCGCGACGCCTCGGTCGCACAGCCGGCCAGTAAGGCAAGCAGCGCCAGCAGGCCAATGGAAAAAGTGCTCCGGATGGTTTTCATCTGTTTCTCCTACTGATACAAACGTAAATATGGGGCATGAATTTGAACGGAAAAAGCAGCGCTTGCGCACTGCCTTTGTCTGCGGGGTTACCTACCGGCCGTGCCGATGACCCGATGCCGGTGCGGGCGCGCCCGGTCATGGCGCGCCATGTTACGACGGCAGATAGCGCACGCGCAATACACCATTGATCGCCGCCAGTTGCTCGAGGATTTTCACCGGAATTTCGGTTTCGACATCGACCAGCGTGAAGGCCATATCCCCGCGTGACTTGTTGACCATGTTATGGATGTTCAGCCCCGCGTCAGCCAGCGCCGTAGAGATCTGCCCCAGCATGTTGGGCACGTTGGCATTGGCGATGGCCAGCCGGTACTTCGATTCGCGCGGCATGGCGATGTTGGGGAAATTTACGGAATTCTGGATATTGCCGTTTTCGAGATAATCGGCGACCTGCTCCGAGACCATGATGGCGCAGTTTTCCTCGGCTTCTTCGGTCGAAGCGCCCAGGTGGGGCAGGGAAACGAAGTGGGGATGCGGGCGCAGCAGATTGCTCGGGAAGTCGCACACATAGGCGTGCAGACGCCCTTCGTTGAGGCCGTCGAGCGCGGCGGCGTCGTTGACGATGCCTTCCCGCGAGAAGTTGAGCAGCACCGCGCCTTTTTTCATCGTCTTGATGCGTTCGGCGTTGATCAGATCGCGGGTATCGGGCAACAGCGGCACGTGCAGGCTGATGAAATCGGCGCGTTTGACGAGATCGTCGATGCTGGCCGCCCGCCGCACTTGTGAGGGCAGCCGCCAGGCCGCTTCGACGGTGATATTGGGGTCGTAGCCGACGACATTCATGCCGAGCTGGATGGCCGCTTCGGCCAGTTTGGAACCGATGGCGCCCAGGCCGATGATGCCCAGCGCGCTGCCGCGCAATTCGCGGCCGACGAAGCGCTTTTTGCCGGCTTCGACCTGCTTTTGCAGCGCTTCGTCATCGCCGACCAGACCGCTGACGAAGCGCAATGCCGGAAAGAGATTGCGCATGCCCATCAACATGCCGGCGATCACCAGTTCCTTGACGGCATTAGCGTTGGCGCCGGGCGTGTTGAAAACGACGATACCCTTTTCGCTCATCGTTTTGACCGGAATATTATTGGTGCCGGCGCCGGCGCGTCCGATGCACAGCACGCTAGGGGGTATCGCCATTTCGTGCATATTCTGCGAGCGGACGAGGATGGCATCCGGCTCTTCCATATCGTTGGCGGTTGTGTAGCTCTCGGGCAGGCGAGCCAGCCCTTTCTTGGAAATGGCGTTGAGCGTCAGGATTTTGCGATTCATGGTAGTGAGATTCCCGGTGATTCTTGAATAAGCGTGTTTCGGTTGGGATGCGGTTTAATAGATTTATGCGTGCTGTTTCTCGAATTCCCGCATCAGCTCGACCAGTGTTTTGACGCCTTCGATCGGCATCGCGTTATAAATCGAAGCACGCATGCCGCCCACCGAGCGATGCCCCTTGAGCTGGATCATGCCGCGCGCCTTCGCACGTTTGAGGAATTCCTCGTCGAGGTCGGTATTTTTGAGCGTAAAGGGAACGTTCATGCGCGACCGGTTTCCCCTGGCCACCGGTGAAATGAAAAATTCCGACGTATCGAGAAAGTCGTACAACAGCGCTGCCTTGGCAATGTTTTCTTTTTCCATGGCAGCGAGACCGCCTTTGGCGCGCAGCCATTTGAACACCAGGCCGGCGATGTAGATGGCGAAGGTGGGTGGCGTGTTATACATCGAATCATTGTCGGCGGCGATCTTGTAATCAAACATCGTCGGCGTTCCCTTGAGCGTTTCGCCAAGCAGATCCTCCCGCACGATGACGATCGTCAGGCCGGCCGGGCCGATATTCTTTTGCGCACCCGCATAGATCAGGCCGAATTTTGCAACATCGACAGGGCGGGAGAGGATGTTTGACGACATGTCGGCAACCAGCGGTACGTTGCCGGTTTCCGGCGTCCAGAATATTTCGACGCCGCCGATGGTTTCATTCGGCGTGTAATGCACGTACGCGGCGTTTGGATCGAGTTGCCAGGCGTCTTGTGCGGGCGCATAGGTGAAATTTTTGTCTTCAGAGGAGGCGACGATGTTAACGTCAGCGAATTTTTTGGCTTCCTTGATTGCCTTCTTCGACCATTCGCCTGTATTGAGATAGTCGGCCGAGGTTTTTCCGCGTAGCAGGTTCATCGGCACCATGGCGAACTGCGAAGAAGCGCCTCCCTGCAGGAATAGCACCTTGTAACTGGCCGGAATGCCGAGCAGCTCGCGCAGATCGGCCTCGGCCTCGGCGTGGATGCTCATGTACTCCTTGCCGCGGTGGGACATTTCCATTACCGACATACCGCTGCCCCGCCAGTTGACGAGTTCGTCGCGCGCCTGTTCGAGAACGGCCTGCGGCAGGGTCGCCGGGCCGGCGCTAAAGTTGAAGATGCGATCCATGATTGTGCCTTTCTGGAAATGTCTGAAACTTGAATTCGGGGCGTAAATGCGTTGGACGCGCCATTGTAGCGAAATTGCCGTGGGTCAAGCCAGTGCGCGACCGGTTTGGGCTGCGTGCAGTAGCGCCAGCGCGTGTCGCTCTCACCGCGTGCACTCTTGGGCTTTTCCGCAAGATGCCCCGGAAACCCGCGTGGATAGGGCGTCTCAGAGCACACTGCCCGCAAACGCCCTATTTATAAGGGCTTCAGGGCACCCACTCTGAAACGCCCTAAATACGCGGGCTAGCGGGTAGGTTCCCTGAGATACTGTAAATATAAGAATTGAATTGCCAAGGCCTGTGCACCGACTTTCACCACGGAACTTCTCTTTATGCGGTTGCGCTGAGCGGCAGCGCACCCCGCTGACTTTCCTACCGTTTTTCTTTATCTCGCCAAAGAAAGTCAGCAAAGAAAGGCGACCCCAGGCGCAGAAGACGCCTTGTTGCGGGCCACCTGGTGGCGGGCTTGATAACTCGCTGCGCTCAGACAATCAAGCCCTTGTTCCCGCCAAGCTGCCCCGCGCCTGCGGCTGCGCCTAAGGGG
>ERZ773010.47-NODE-47-length-90539-cov-10.066310_pt1 | contig 90539 bp, 77 predicted proteins | sample MGYA00580842_ERZ773010 | MGnify/ENA primary metagenome ERZ773010 (study PRJEB29015, sample SAMEA2737982) | human oral metagenome | biome: human oral; feature: human-associated habitat; material: dental | place: China | collected 2107 ... | reverse complement strand
TTGAAGCGGAGGGGTCCGCTCGTCCCAAAACGTCATTTTTCTTGAAGCGGAGGGGGCCGCTCGTCCCAAAACGTCGTTTTTCTTGAAGCGGAGGGGTCCGCTCGTCCCAAAACGTCATTTTTCTTGAAGCGGAGGGGGCCGCTCGTCCCAAAACGTCGTTTTTCTTGAAGCGGAGGGGTCCGCTCGTCCCAAAACGTCATTTTTCTTGAAGCGGAGGGGTCCGCTTATCTCAAAACGTCATTTTTTAGTGAAGCAACAACCACCACCTTCCCTTGCGAGCGACCAAAAGAGATGCCGTGATCCAGATTTCTTTTTTAGTGCCTTGTTTTAGTCGCTCGTTCACCAGTGAAGAGGCTCTGTAGCTTTACTTCTTATCCAGCAGAAGTTTGCCAGCTCCTAGCGTAAAAATTCTGAAAGCTTTTGGATGAGGAAAATAAAAAAAAACTGACCTCAAAGATCAGTTTTCTCTTTTATATAGAGCAATTATTATTTCTTTTTCCTGACAAGCATCAGGATGCTACAGGTCAGAATCACCGCAAAAGCCACGAGCTCAAGAAACGGAATCGTTACAAATCCAATATGCCATCCCATATGCGTGCAATCATTCCCAGCCTGACAGCTAAATACGTTAAGCGATGCCTGATATTGAATCAAATAGTGGTATCCAGCCAAAAGCACACCAACAAGCGACAAAGCTCCTGTCAAAAAACAGATTCCCTTATCTTTTCTGATCAGTCCATATACTGAAATTGCAACCAGCGGATACATCAAAATTCTTCCTCGCCAACATAAATGGCACGGTTCAAAACCTGTCCCTGAAAAAAACCCATTCAATGGATCTCAGAAATTAGAGAAATACAAAGACCCTAGCATCGCCAACGAAGCTTGAATCAGAATAATAATTAATAAGTTACGATAAGACATAGCGTAAGCAGAGAAATAAAACTTACGCTCTTAGCTGAGCTCCTGTTGCTTCCACCTTTTTGATTGCATCTTGCATTACGGCATTGATGGCTTCCGTAGTCATCGCACCATCACCCTTAATTTTGATCTGCACCGCAAGGGATTTCTTATCGGTCCCGAGGTTCTCTCCTTGATAGAGATCAAAAAGTCTGACTTTACTGATCTGGGGCATCTTCTCCAACGTCGTAATTACCTTTTCAAAAGAAGTCTTCGCATCCACTACAAAAGAAAGATCTCTCCATACAATTTGATCCTGGAAGGTCTCGTAATTCTTTTCTGCATTTGCACTGTGGAGGAGGTGCTTGAGTGGCTCGAGGTTTAAGGAAAGCGTGCAGAGTTGTGCCTGTTCTGGAAGCTTGGATTTTTGTAATACGAAAGGATGCAAGGATCAGATTTGCCCTATTTCTAGCAAACTTTCACCATTTCTAAGCAAGAGTTTTGCCTGTTTTTTCGGATGAAAACAGCTGAAAGCTGATGGTTCAAAGAAGAGTTTGCCTTTGATCTCCAGCCTCTTAAAAAGAGCTGTAAGCAAAGCTTTCATCTTGAGGAGCGGATCGTCAGATCGGCTTGCACAGGACTTTTCGTATCGACATGCTCCGAGAGTAAGCTCCTCGCAAAAGTGTTCTTCGGCATATCTCTGGTCTAAATGGAGGGCCTGCTCAGAAATTCCAGGTTTCCATACTTTCCCTAGATCAAAAATCTTAAAACGATCAAAAAATTTACTACTTTTGCTAACAATAGGAATCAGATTATAAAGCATACTGTCCCTTAGATAAGGAAACTCAGGATTGAGTGGGTTTTGAAGGGTATAGAGCGTATCAGGTGTATTTCACAAGAGTTCCACTTGAGTTTTTGCCACTCGAGGATAGGTTTCTACCTGATCAAAATCAAAAATTTCTACCATCGCTTGTTCTACCGCTCTGAGAATAGCGACACTCTCACTAAACGGTTGAGCCTTCACTTCTGAAAGCAAAGCTTGGGGGCTTATCTGATCATAGCCCCAGATCCTAGCAATTTCTTCAGCAACATCTTCCTTGATGTTGATATCATCTGGTCCTCTCCAAAGGGGAACGCTCACGACATCGCCTGCCACTCAAAAACCAAGCCCCTCAAGGATTGCGGTTGCTTTCTCTTGGAAATCTGGTTGCTCCGCACCAAAGATCAGGCTTTGCAAGGTATTCCAAGGCGTTGGAATGAGTTTTTTTTCAAGAGGATTGATGTCAGGACGGATATAGGAAGCGATGCCCTCGATTTCATAGTTTCACAAATCCTTCGCATAAAATTTAAGCTCATCCAGAAATAGAAGCAAGGCATACAAACTAAAGGCTGGGCTAATATTCTTCTCAAATCTCAGTTCAGCATCAGTTCTAAGTCAGAGTCTTGTTCCTGTTTTTCTGACTACGACAGGATCAAAGTTCGCGAGTTCGACGAGAATATTCTTCGTCGTGTCAGTGATCCCACTTTCTAGTCCTCAAATCACTCCAGCGAGTGCAAGCACTTTCTTTTCATCAGCGATCACAAGGTCTGTCGCCTGTAAGCGATGCTCCGTGCCAAAAAGATCCGTAAAAAGCTCTCCTTCGTTTGCGTCTCTAATAATAATCGCACCTTCAATCTTATCTGCATCAAAGCAATGAATTGGCAAACCAACCGTATTCATAAAAAGATTCGAAAAATCTACCCAATTGTTGATAGGATTACTCCCAAGGTCCAAAACCTGTAAACGAGAAAAGAAATCTGATTTTTTGACCTCAATATTCTTGATTCCCAGGGCAATATAGGTATTGACCGCCTTAGAGAGCCCACGAACTTGACGGTTAAGCGGTTTTTCTGTATGTTCCAGCACCTCCAAGATGTTGGTATCACGAAAACTCTCAATCCACTTTTTAATCCCGTTAAACTTCTTCAAAGCATCTGGATAGATAGCATTCAACTCGACCGCCACTCCAAAGTGCCCCGTGAGATCTGGTCTATTCGTCAAGCTTTTACTGTCTACTTCCAAGATCGTAGCTTCCAATCGAGGGAAAACTTCGATGAGAGGACGACCAAGATCCGTATCAGATACCTCCAAGTCTTGTGCAAGATCCCAAATCCAGTGAGTATCCTTATCTTCATTAATACCCAGCTCTCCTTTTGAGCAAATCATCCCTTCAGAGTCTACACCTCTCATCGCCCTTTTTGCAATCGTAATCCCTGCCTCAGGAAATGGCGTGCCTACCAGAGCAGTCGCTACAAAAAGCCCCTCAGCCACATTCGTTCCTCCACAAATGATCTGAAATTTCCCTTGTGTTCAGCAGTTCACCTGGCAAATATTGAGTTTGTCAGCATCAGGGTGTTTCTCGACCTGTTCTATTTTCCCGATCACAATAGAGCGAGGGATCTGTCTTTCTATTACTTCCTCGATCTCACAAGTCTTGAGAATCAAATTTTTTGCGATATCTTGAGGCGTTGTATCTAGAGAGAGATATTTCCTCAGGATTTGTAAGTGATATTTCATCGCATCTTGACATAAAAATTAAAAAACCTGACTCAGATTGTAGCAATCTAGGGGAAAACTACAAGAGAAAGTCAGATTTTTTCTTGCTTTTGATAAGTATTCACATATACTCAACTCTCAAGTAAAATTTTTACTCCTCAAACGCAAATGCTCATCTCCTCTCCACAAGCTATGCACGACTACGGAAAATCTCTTGTCCAAAAGACCAAAATCCTTTTGCTCCACGGCGGACTCGGAGCCGGGAAAACGACTCTTATCAAGGGATTTGCTGAGTGATTGGGAATTAATCCAGATCAAGTGCAGAGTCCCACCTATACCTACATCAATATCTACGACAACAAGCTCTTACACATAGATCTTTATAGGCTTTCAAGTTTTTCCGAACTTGTAGAAAAAGGGATTTTAAATCAGATTGCTGAATTTGATTGGATTGCGATAGAGCGACCAAAGTGGGAAGACCAGCTTGATTTGCCTTCTCCTCTGGCTTTAGAGATCAGTAAAATCTCAGCCAGCCAAAGAGAAATAAAAAAACTCTAGGTAATTTCACTAGAGCTTTTTTAAATTTAGGCAGCTTGAGCGTAGTTTGCCTCTGCATTCAAAGGTTGTTGTAATAATGCTCAAACAAGTTGTCTTTTTGCTTCATCTTTTCGATTATTATTAGAAGGAGTTTGATTAAGAACATTTCTAATTTCTCATAGTACTGTTTCTCTATCAAACTGTCCTCTTTCAGAAGTCCTTGCTTTTTCAATCTTAAGTTTACGATTTCTTGCAGAGATTTTATCAAGCGTCATTACTTCTTCAGAACTAAGGCTTTCAGCAGGAATGTTTTTTGTGTTCATCTGGTATCAAATAAGAGAATAAAAGTGGTAAGAATACCTTGTAATTTCACAAGTTTTTTTCGAGTATTTACCCGAAGCAGTTGCTATGTAGTGGATATTAAAGTTCATTGACGATATCCTTGAGCAGAGAAACAAAGACTGATTTTTTCTTTTCAGGATCAGTAGGTACTGACGTTTCTTCTAGGGTTCAAGGTTCAGATTTTGCATCAAGATGCGCAAAATCAAATGCTTCTACAAGAAGTTGAGCTAACTCTCCTCTTGTAATCGGCTTGGTGGCTGATCAAGCATCAGGGTTCAGAATTTTAATTCCAGCAGCTTGGGTAATAAGTGAATAAGCTTCTCACTTAGTAAGTAGAGCATAAGGGAGAAACAAATCTCCTGATTGTTCATGACGAAGTAAAGAAGTTCCGATCTTATGATCAAGCAAAAATTCCAAATGGGGAGCAAAGGCTGCAAAATAGGTGACATCGGCAATACTATTTAGATGATAAAAGTTTTTGATAACAAGAGCTTTTTGTTCTTTCGCAAGCATACTGTTTGCAATCATAATTACTCCGTCTGCACGGAGCGTATCATTATCAGGGTAGAAATTACCGTTTCTCCCAGCTACTACCCCGAGCTGGGCAAGCTGAATAATTGCATCCTGATAGCGATGATTATGAATATCTCTAAATAGATTATCCGTTTCTTGAGGTTCCAATTGGAAAATTGCCACAAGGTATCCGGCCATTTCAGATTTGGTTAAAACTGATTTCGTAGTATCAATCAGTTTTATCTTCTCTTTTTGACCAAGATGAGGATAAAGTGTGAAGATGTTGTTAAGGATCAGCTGTGCTTGAAGCGGTGTAATCGTATGATCTCGGATCATTGCGTTTACATTTTCAAGAAATCAAAGGTGTTTCGCAGTATTGAGTTTTTTACTAAGGAGAGCATCCGGATTTTTCAACGACAAAAGCTGTTGATCAGTGAGCCCTTTGGTACTCTCTAATGAATATCCAGCTTTATACCTGTAAATATCAACTACAACTCTGACAAAATCACTGCAACGCACATGATTAAGTGGTTGATATTTCCCATTAGCTCCTCAGTTTACAACTCCAATACTTGCAAGTGTTTCGATACTTTCTTTCTGAGGATCTTTTGCAATATCTTCAAAAAGAGGTAACAAAACAGACTCACTTTCTGAGAAGTTCGTACGGATAATTGGTTGATTTTTGCCTTCGGGAGTTTTGACAAGAGGAGGAGTGGTTTCTCCAGTGAGAGATCAGTTTTTCTCACTTTTTTCTCCTTCTTTAGTATCAAATCCTTCTTGCATAAAATTTACTAAATTCTTCCATACTTTCCTGGCTCCGAAAGCAACATTCTCTTCAATCTGAGCGTGAAGTGGCTGGGAAGCTTGTAGTTTTTCTGATAATTGCCCTTGATCCAAGGATCTATTCCCATGAGAATCAAAAGCTAACACTGAAGTCAAGGTATATCCTCCAATGACAAAGACAACTAAAAGTTTCCAGAAACCACCTCATCGACCAGTTGGCTTTCTGAGGTTGTACATGGTGTCTTGTTAACGAATAAATGGTTGTGTGTAGAACCCATTTTTTCATCACGAAGACAGTTTCTCCATAAAAGATTAGTTTTTTTCCTTCCCTTCTTTAAGGTAAGAGGAACAAGAAACACTATCAAAATCTGAATCTTTTCTAGAGGAAAGAGATGTCATAGCATCACTATCCTGCCATTGACGATAAAATTATATAATAAAAATTAAAAATGTCAACTTTTTTTAAAGATTTTTATTTTATTTGGTTAGTTGCTGAAAAAGAGCAGTTCAAAACGAAGGTAAAAGAAGGTAAATCAAGCTCGGGTGACGGTTGATTTCAAAAAGGATTTATATATACTCCAATCTTGACTATGATTTACCCTATCTATTATAGCAATGCTCAGAAGTGATATTCGTATGATCGCCTTAGATTTTGAAACTACTGGGCTAGATACCGCGACCGATGAACCAATTCAGATTGGAATTGTGGAGTTTAATAATGAGGGAAAGATTATTGGCGGATTTCAATCGCTTATTCGTCCAGAGAAACCGCTCAAAGAACTAAAAAGTATTGTCAGCTTTATCACTGGTCTTTCAGTAGAAAAGCTAGAGCATGCTCCTACGCGTGCTGAAGTAGAGCAAGAAATCTCAACCTTTTTCTGAGATCAGACAGTTATTATTGGTCATAATATCGGATTTGATCTGGAATTTTTGAGAAAATTCTTTCCAAACATAGCTTGGAAAGCAGAGATTGATACTTTTCGTTGGGCTCAAACGCTTATTCATTACGCTCCCAGTTATGCACTAGAAATCCTCTGCGAAAGCCTCCAATCTAAAGCCAATTTTCAGCAAATTTTGAAGAATCTTCAGCTTTCCCTCTGAGAAGAAGCGAACTTTCACGATGCTTTCTTTGATGCGAAGCTGAGTATCGCACTCTTTCGGTATCTTGTCAAGAGAGTGGAGGATTTGATCCAAAAATATCCTATTTTGCGGGAGTTACTTGCCAAAAGTAAAGGCACTTTTGCACATCTTTTCCAAAAAAGAGAAAAAAGCTGAATACAACCGCTCGTTTTGCCTCCTCTCAAGAAAATCACCCCTCCTCATACCCAAATCCTTACTGGAGAATACCCTTTTACTCGGACGGAAAACCTTAATCGCAAGAAATTTCAGGTCAAAAATTTGGAATTTAAAAAGCTGCTCTCCTCGCTCGCTACCAATAAACAGACCATCTTTGCCTTTTCCAACCGCTCCAAGCTTGATATTGCAAAGAATCTCCTCAATGAACTCGGAGTCAAGAACCTTGGATTCGTCAAAGAAGAACAAACCCTGAATCGTGAAGCCTTGCAAGCTTTTGTAAATAAAGGACAGTTTGAGGAGTCAGAATTCGCTTTTTTGCTCAAATACTTCTCTCATCTTGAGCAGGGATTAGGAGTTTTAGACCTCAACAGTAAGGGCGACTATGAAATCTATACCGCTGTCAAAGATCAGAGAGTTACTGTGAATTACCCGATCATTTTGGCAACGCATGGTGGGCTTTTTTCGCTTTTGGAGCAGCCGGAAAGGTATCAAAACTATGATATTGTCTTCTTTGACTGTGAGCGATGGTATAAAAGCTATAATTTCTACCTGTCTCGTCCCTATGATCTCAATTATACGCTGAATTATCTCGATATGCTCAGCTATAAATACCACCTTGAGCATGAGATATCCCCAGACCAAGAAGAAAAAGTTCAAAATCTGACAACCGTCGAGGAGTTTAGACAGTTTTTTACGATTTTTATGGGGATTCTCGGGCAGGAAACGAAAGCCTTCTTTACCCATACCGAAGCCACGACCCAGACCCTAGACCCTTTGAAATGAAATCTTTCCTTCTACCAGACGAATCTCCTCCTCGCCAAATTCAAAGAACGGGAACCTCGCTTACAAGCTACCTTACAGGCAGGTGAATTTACGAGTATTCGGAAGCAGATCGAGCATATGCAGACTATTTTTGAGGGGATGATGATTGTAGAAAAGAAGATGTATAGTAAGTCAGGTTTCTACTTCGTTTACGCAGAAGAGGTAAAGTTTACCAATCGGGAGGAGTTTTTAGAAGAGTTTGTCGGGCATAGAATCTTTTTCCTCTCGCACACCGACGAACAGCTCCCAGCCCTCATTCCCGAAGCCTCACGCGTTCCAGCTTCCTCTGCTTCTGCCATCCCAGTCATAAAAGAACAAAATTCTGACTCAACATCCTCTGATTCTCCGCTTCCTCCAGGATCAAAACCTCAAATAAAGCCAACAACTCCATCTCCATCAGCACCGAACCCTCAAAAACCTGCAAACATTCACCGCTTGAGTAAAACTCCTTCTGTCTTGCAGGCAATACTTGCCTTTGATCGTGAGAAATTCCCCAATGGAGTCATTTTTATTCTCTCTGTGGTTAAGGAGGAAAGTAAAGTACTCTTTGAAACAATGATTGATAGGGGATTAGATCAGAATTTTTTGCTCTTAGTAGAGAATATCACAGGAGGAAGCGGTAAAAATCTCTTCAAAGCCAAGCATCAGGGCACGAAAATCATCATTTGAGGCTATAATTTTCTGCTCCAACTTTTTGCTGAGAAAATTGCAATTTCAGAACTGATTGTATATAATAATAAGTGAAATCAGCAGGACCTGATTTTTAATGATATTTTACGATATGGACAGGAAAATCTTCTTTAGCTTTACTCTCTTTGACCTTCGGAAACTCATCGGTGCTTCGATCCTGTTTTTCCTGGCTTTAGTCATTGGGGTAAAAGAAGCAGGAGAACCCTCTACTATGCTCCAGGTGGACTATTTCTCAGAAGAGATAAAGGCTGACCATCCAAGCCCATCAGCATCGCCACAAAACGATCCTTTCAGCTCCCTATGCCAAAAGAACCAGCTTTTCTGCGAGAAAATCATTCGAACCTGAACCCTTACGCAGTCAGAAAAACGATCCTACGCAAACCAATACTTTCAAATAGCAAACTTCTTAGAGGAAAACCTTATGCAAGGCGATCCGCTCCACTCCGTCTTCAAGACCTTGATCATCAACGGTGAAACCGGTAAGAGAAGAGGAGGAGCCACCCGAAAAAGAATCACCATCAATCTCTCTTCTATGGGAGACCCGACGGAATTTTGGGGGGTTTTGACGCATGAATTTGGACATATCGTGGACCTCGGGGTGCTTAACGGCATAAGCAAAACTAAAAACGGAAACTACACCGAGTTTGGTAAAGTAAAATTCGCCATTGACGATCCTTCATTGGAATACTATAGATATTCTTGGGACTCCGAGAACATCAGAAGCCAATCCGCCAACAAAAAAGACTTCTGTAGTGGCTACGGTATGACCAATCCTTTTGAAGATTTTGCCGAGTGCCACAATCTCTTCCTCAACAACCGCCAACTCTTTAGGACGATGGCAAGCGAAACTCCCGTTATGAAAAATAAATACAACTTCTTCGCCAATCTCTTTGATAATGCTATTCTCAAAGACAACGCTTACCAGCTCCCTTACAAAGAACGAAGACCGCGAGATACCACACTGATCTAGCTCTCTCAGAATTATCAAAAAAAACTGATCCTTCTTCTGGTTCAGTTTTTTCTCAAGTGAAAAATACTTTTATTTGCTTCTTATCTTGGTTCGATTGCTTATTGCTTTGGGTTTTTGGTTCTAGCAGCTTCGCTCTTTCCTCCAAACCTAAAGAAGCTCTACTACTTTCTCGTCTCTTCCTTGCACTTGCATATCGTTTCCTCCACCTTTCAATCCTAATTTTTGTGCAAGTTCTTTTGCTGATACTCAAGGCTGCGTGAAAAGCAAAAAATTCCCAGCAGTCGTCGCCAAGAGCACGTTCTTGCCAGCGAAAACCTGCTTAGCTTCCGTCCCGAGCAACTTAAAATTTGTCTCAACAGGCACTTTCATAATGACATCAAAGTCAGGATTTGACTTTTTGTCGCCAGAAATCAATAACGCATGGATCATCTTCGTCTCAACCGCTCCTAGCTGAGCTTTCATCTCCCCAAAATCCTTCAAAAATTTCGCCGCTCTCTCCGGCAACTGCGCAAACGACTTCACCTCCAAAAGCTCCCCGAGCTGCGTCAACAAGGCTTGTTGCTGTTCAATCTTCTCGAGCACTCTTGGTCCGGTAAGCGCAACAATTCTCTTCACTCCAGAAGCTACCGCTTCCTGAGAAATGATCGTAAACGCCCCGATTTCTCTGGTATTCTTCACGTGCGTCCCCCCACAAAACTCCAAGGACAAAAACTCCCCATAATCAGAAAAATCTGACCCTTCTTGGCTCTCAGCCTTTTCAGTCTGGTTGGTTCCGTTAAGCACTTTCACCACACGCACGACGTCTCCATACTTTTCTTCAAAGAACATCTTTGCACCCAACTGAGAAGCCTCTTCAATCGAAAGCTCTACCGTCTCGACCTGACACGCTAAAGCAATCATCTGATTGATACGCTGCTCGATCTTCAAAATCTCCTCAGGATTCAAGAGCCTTCCCGCATAAAAATCAAATCTCAACAAATCATCATCTACCAAAGACCCTGCCTGTTTTGTGTCAGGAAAAATCTTTCCCAGCTCAGCATGGAGCAGATGCGTTGCCGTGTGAGCTCTCATCTTTGCATATCTCTGAGCTTTATTTACACTCAATTTCATTCGCTTCTCAAAAAAAAGAAATAAACAGCTGCATATTTTCCGTTCCCAGTGTAGCGTTTCGGCTTGTATTTTCAATGGATTTCTTCAGTTTCTTCTCCCCTTATCCGTTTGAAAACTTGCGAATCCCAGAGTTCCTATCCTGAGAGGAGGGAGAGGAGGAGCTGCTTTTCACTTCCAAGCTTCCAAAACCTCAAACATTTACTCTTGTTCCCATTTCCGACCTACTCGAGTCTCAAATCTTGCCCCCTTGCTGAGGCTATCCAGCAGGTCAATGACCTTATTTTCAAAAAATATTGGGGTTCCGATCCCCTCGACTATCAAATAGTGAGTAAAGATTTTTGGGGTAAAACAGGTAAAAAGTCTGATTCGACCCTCAAGATTACCCCTCTGGGAGGCCGCTGGTCTAATTCGACCCCCCAAATTACCCTCCCCGGGAGGTCGATGATGCAAGAATGACCCCCAAATTATCCCTCCGGGAGGTCGCTGATCTAATTTGACTCCCCAAATTACCCTTCCGGGAGGTCGATGATCCAATTTGACCCCCCAAATTATATCCTCGACCAGGTCGATACCCTAATTTGACCTCCCAAATCATATCCTCGACCAGGTCGACACCCTAATCTGACCCCCCAAATCATATCCTCGACCAGATCGATACCCTAATCTGACCCCCAAAACTATATCCTCGACCAGGTCGATACCCCAATTTGACCCCCCAAATCATATCCTCGACCAGGTCAAGAGTCAAAAACAGGGGGCATTTTTCATTCCACGGCATCCAGCGATCAAATCTTGTCCCCCAAAATTTGAGAGTCTCGCAGCGTGAGAGTCAAAAATGGAGCCCATTTTTTCATGCTCAGGGGATCGGGCAAGGAAAGCTACCCGCAAATGCGTTGCAGTTGGTCATTCTGAGGAACGAAGCCGCCCTCATTTCGATACTTCTAAAAGTAAAATAACCCTATTAGAGATGACTCCATATCCTTCACTTCACTCAGCAACAAAAAATTATCTTCAGGAAGACGAGTTCCTTTTTGTAGCCAAGCCATCTTGCCCTCAAAAGGGCACTCCTTTTCTCATCGCTCTTTCATTTACCATCCTGGATCACCTCCCAAACCAACAAAAGAGTCAGCTTTTTTTCCTCATTCCTACCGCTTCTTCAAAAAATCCTTTGAAAATTCACCGCATAACCATAAGATACACATCAGATTTATCTCTTTTTCACTCTTATTCATGCAAGGACTTCAACATGCAATCCGAAGCAATCGTATGAAGACGTGACTCTTAATCGTGCTCTTTCCGCTTATGCTCGGAGTTGCACTCTTTTTCGTCTTTCTCTTTGCTTCAAACGGGACGACGTATAGGGATAGCAGAGGAGTGAGGGTAGCAAGCCTTGCTTCCGAAGAGAGAATGCAAGACGCACTAACAGAAACGGGAGCAGCCTTAGCTTTGCTTGCTCCAGTCTTGATGATTTGGCTCTTAATCTCCTTCTTTTTCCAAAGGCAGCTCATGTTTTCCTTCTCTTGAGCCAAGCCGGTCACCAGAGCCCAGGAGCCAAAGCTCTATAATATGATTGAAAACCTCTGCATCTCCAGAGGATTACCAACACCGAGAATTGGGATCATTGAGACTCCGGGAATGAATGCCTTTGCTCTAGGCTGGAGACCAAAAGATTCTTGGATTGTGTTTACAAGAGGCTTGCTCAATGCACTAGAAAAGTCTGAAATTGAAGCCGTTGCAGGCCACGAACTCACGCATATTATCAATAAGGATTCACTCTTGATGCTCGTGATGGTGCTTTATATTGGAGCGATAAGTTTATTGGGAGAGATCCTCCTAAGGAGTGGAGGACGCGGCGGCAACTCCAAAAACAAGAATGTTTTACCACTCATTGGTCTCGTTTTGCTGATGCTCGGCTACCTTTTCTATCCGCTCGTGAAGCTTGCGATTTCGAGGAAGAGAGAGTATCTCGCAGATGCGGGAAGTGTTGAGCTTACCAAGGACAATCAGGCAATGATTTCTGCACTTAGAAAGATTTCCGCACGCCCAGAAGTCAAGCTTGACAACAAAGAAATGGCAGCAATGTTTATCGCAAACCCTTTCAAGAAGATGAGTTCGCTCTTTCAAACTCATCCAAGCATAGAAGATAGAATAAAAGCACTAGAGCATTATTAATACAAGCCCTAAGGGGCAGCAAGAAGAGGAGCTTAGATCCGGAAATCCACCTTTCCTTGCACTTATCTAGGGGAGTTGCTAGAGTCGAACCTCTCGGAAACCGAAATCTTTAGCACCTTCCTTTCCTACAATCCTCGATTTTTTATATTCTATAAGGAGTCTGATGTTTTATCTCTGGAGAGAAGCTTACGATCCGAAGTATCCCAAGTTCTGCGTGGTGAAATTTCAAGAAAGGTTGGGGATGCAGCAGTATGATAGGTATGAATCTCTCGCTGAGATTATTGATGATTCTTCACGCCACTCTCAGTATGAGCATCATTTCCTCCTTGATGACGGGAGGTTTCATTTCTTTCGTTTCGATATCTACAAAGAGACGGAAAGTGTTTTTACGATAGAAGATTTAAATGCGGTTATTGAGGAGAGACTGGAATACCTCAGAAATATCACCAAAGAGGAGTTGCTATTTACCAATATTGATACGATTTTTGTGGATGGAGAGCCTCAGAAATTCGTCATCTGAGCCAAAGGAAAGCTCTTCTTCCGTCTTTACTTCATCTATATCAATAGAAATACCCTTCTCGAATTTAATAAAGCGTATGGAAATGTCTTTAACCAAAAGAATCTCCACCTGCGACCCGAGAGCTTCAAAACAATTTCCTTTCTCAAGAGGAAACTAGGTCGTGATGCCTTCCTGCTCTTGTATATCAAGGAGAATTATTGTAAAGTCGTAGCAGTAGAAGATGGTTTTTACAAGCAGATTGAGCATATCAACTTTGGAATCAACTTTTTAATGCAGATGTACAAGGACAATCAGATCGTGAAATACCGATACAAGAGTGCAGAGGAAGTCGAGCACAACCCTCTCGCCAAGAATCTCGTCTTAGAAAGTATTAGATTTTATGTAGAATACCTCTGTAAATGGCTCAACGATCTTCATCTCACGAATAAAGATATCTTTCTGGTTTCTCCTATTGTTAAAAATGGAAACTTCATGGAGGAGTTTAATAAATCCTATACGAGTTTCCACAATAAATATATTGTTCCTTTTCATCATTCTAGTCAGCTAGAGCTTTTTGGAAAGCATCGAGCTCCTGAAGATATGGATACAGTAATTTTCCTTAATGGTGCAAAGATCAAAAATCAGATTATCGGAGAGAGAAAGTAGGTATTCCAAAGGAAGAACCGCTTTCTTCTTCCCCAGAAAATCCAAAGTAATCCCTTTCAGGCTCCTATTCTTGGCTGTTTAGAAGCAGTTTAAGCTGAGGATCAAGCGCTTCTTTTAGTTCAACAAAAGATCACCAGATCCTTTGAATCTTTACAGGGTAAGACTCAGCTTTCCCTCCGCTAAAAATCTGGATGCTTCATACATTTTCATTAAGCACTTTGACCATATCCAGAGGGAGAAGTGTATTTTCTGCGACCTTAAGTGGAAAGCTAACTTTCGCTACATCACCAACAAGAGCTACTTCAGTAGCGAGCTGGATAGTCGCTTTAAAGAGATTTGTCCTATCAGCTACAGAACTCATGGCATCAATAAGTCCAGTAAGGAGCTGATTTTGATAGCTAATAAGAACCGGCTCTTTTTCAGAGAGATAGTGATATTCTTCAGCAGTGAGATAAACTTCAATCTGCTGCTTCTTCGTCCCTGAAACCTTAAAGATTGGTGTTCCTGCTCCAACTTCTTGTCCTTCACTTACGAGAATCGTTCCAATAACTCCAGACACAGGCGACCTTACTTGCAATTTATTATACTGGATCAGTGCCGATTCATAGGCAATTTTCGCATCAGTGATAGCATTATTAAGCAGGTCAAGCTGAATATCTTTATTTGCAAGGAGGGTTTCGTAGTTAACTTTTGCATTTTTCAGTGCGATTTCAGCAGAAAAGATAGAATTCTGACTATTAGCCAAGGTAGAACTATAGTTAAGATCAGCTTTTTCTTTATCCATAGTAGAAGAGCCGTTAAGCTGTCCCTCCATCTGATTAGAATAAGCAAGAAACGCAGATCTTGCTTGCTGCATCCCTGGTCAAACTTGGTAGTTTTGAAAGAGCTGAAGCTGCCTATTCCTCTCAGCATCTCAAAAAGTCCCTTCTGAAGGTATCGTATTCTCCATCAGAACTTGCATTGCTCTAGAAAAAGCGATTGTTTTCTCATATCCTTGATTTAGGAGTTTTGTAGAGTCAAGAAGAGTGTTTGCATCGCTCGGAGTATCTGCGAGAGTATTGATCTCATCTCTCAAACGATAGAGTGCTTTCAAGTCCTCCTTGGTCTGATTTTTCTGGCTTTCATTCTTCGCTCAAATATAGACCTCTTGCCCATGGAGTTGATCCTCATAATAAGGAGTAACACCAAGCAGAGCATCTGCAGAATCAATGACTCCATTCATCGTATTGAGGAGTGCTGTTTTCTGTGTCAAGAAATTCTTCTTTAATGCCTCAAACTGACTCTCTGCTCCAGAAAGTCCAAGTCAAGCTTGCTTAATAGCAGTATCTGAACTTTTCTGAACATGATCAAAGCTTTGTTGGGCCTGTTTATAAGCATTTTCGGCTTGCTGTATTTGTTGGTTAATCGAAATTTCAGTTTGGTTTTTGGTAAGGATCGCTCTATCGAGTCAGTTTTTTGCTCTTTCTGCTTGTAATTTGTAGCTTGCAATCGTATCTGAGAGCTGGACAATCGGCTGCCCACCTTGAACGAGTGCTCATTCCCTGGAAAGAATACGGGCAACTTTCCCATTAGCCTGAGCAGTTACCTGAATATCCTGACTAGACAAAATAGTCCCTGGTTTCTCCAGAGTAAGTTGGCGAGAAAAGTCCCCAACAGTCTGAGTTCTTACCTGAATAGTAGGTTGTTCAACTGGTCAAGTATTTTGCTTTCCCTGAGAAAAATAAAAAAAAGAAAAAAGCAGACTAAACAAAACAAAAAAACTTCATCACCATAAGATCCAAGTCTTAAGCGGTTTACCATCAAAAAGCATCAGTATTAAACACGAATAAAATTACTCAATCAGCAGCGAACTCAAGCCAAAAATAAGTTTTTTTAGACTCAGAAGTTCAAAAAACGCTCCCAACTTATATGTTTTTTCTCCTTATTTTCAAAAGATTTTGCCTATTCCTTTTTTTTATTCTCTCCCAAAAACTAGACCTCCATTCAGAGAAGCAAAAACACATAGAACAAATCAGTATTTGAATTTTTCCCCAGCTTCTTCTTAATTTCTTCTTAGTTTAAACTACCTAAACGCTAGCATAAATAATGTTCTTCAAAGAAAACGATAGTTACAAACTGCTACTATCAAGAGAAGTCGGGCTATTAAGATCGTAGAAGAGATCTCCATTATATTCATTAGTAGTTTGAGATTCTCTAATGATATTCCCTAGTCCTCCAATATAAGAAATAATCTTCCCCATATAGACGAAAATAGCTTTAGGTTGATACTTTTCTGCTCATTGCACATGCATAAATCTAAGTAATGTCGGTGAAACAAAGAGGAGCATCACCGTAAAAAATATTCATAAGATCATATATCTAATACTACTCCATGCCGCTTTAATCTCTTTCTCATCTCCTTTAGAAAATATGAAAAGAAAGATAGCTCTAAAGAAAGCATATATACATCATCAGCAAATAATAAGCACGATCCCTCCCAAAAGGTACAATACAATTTCTTCAAATCCTCAGTACTGATTGATATCTGGCATGAATCAAATAATCCTCTAAACAAATAAAGAAAAAATCCTTAACGGATTCTCTCAAAAATTACTTATCTGCATTCTTTGGTAATCTTTTCTTATCCTTCATTTCAAAGAACTTCTGGAAAAGTTTATCATTTGTTTCTTTATAAAGAAGCTTTGCCACTCTTTCAGACATCTGAGAACCTTTTGAAACTCGCTCTTTAACAGCCTCAACATTCGCTTCAAGCTTATGATGAAGAGGATCATAAGATCCAAGGACTTCTCTGTACCCACATTTTGCTGGCTTAGTATGTTCGGTCAAAACGATTCTATAAAAAGGTCTTTTTGATCTTCCGTGTCTTGACAATCTAATTGTTAACATGCTGGAATTGCAATAAAAATTAAAAAATGAAAAATCAGATTTTTACTTTAATTTTTCCTTTGAAGTGTGTTCTGTGTGTTTTTTACAATGCTTGCAGTATTTTGTCTGAGCAAGCTTTGGAGTTGTAGCTTTATTGATACTTGTAAAGTAGTTCGTAGCTTTACATTCACTACATACCATTGCAACAGTAACAACTCCTCCTTTCTTCTTAGCGGCCATAATAATGTACTCGATAAATAAAAGATATTTTGAATGACTTTTGAGATGATCACAATAATTGGCACTAGGTAGACTGGAATCACTCCCGCAGTCATGCGGGACGCTTTAATCATCCATTTCACCTAATAATTGGCACTAGGTAGACTCGAACCACCGACCTCGCCCTTATGAGAGGCGCGCTCTAACCTGCTGAGCTATAGTGCCATATCTTAGCAATCGGTGAGGGAGGGATTCGAACCCTCGAGGCGATCTCTCGCCTGACTCGTTAGCAGTGAGCTGATTTCGACCACTCATCCACCTCACCAAAACCGTGCTGACTCCCTATATAGTGAATTGGATTTGAATTTCAAGGAAAAAACATTACATTAGATCCAAAATCAGATTTCTTTATTTTTTTAGCGAGAAAATGAGTGAAGTAGTGTCAAGTATGGAGGATTTTTGACCGCTTAGAGGTGATGTCAATCAAGTTTCAGAAGAAGCGGTCCAACGTGTGCAGACCCAAGCAAAACAGGCAAAGCAAGTTGCCCAGCAAATCAAAAAAGACAAGGCGATCAATCATCATCTTGCACAGTTTTTGGCATTTTTGATCAAGGAAATAAAAAATGAAAATCTGATTACTGCTATCACCAATACCTTTTTCAAGACAACAAATCCAAAAGACCAGGTTACTTACCTTAGAAAAGATGTTAATACTTACGTAATAGTTGGTTTTTTTATTCCTTTTTTTGCCCAAGAAGCAGAGAAAGCTAAAATTGTAACCTTCTATGAAGCATTAGGATGGAGAGAAGCAGCAAATGGGCTGAGGGAATATGTGCAATATTTAGGAAAACTCTCTGAGGTATATCATGATAATGTGCCTATTAACCAGGAAAGCTTGTTAGAGCTTATCGCGATGATCGCTCAAGAGCGACTTTCCAGCGAAACCAAGCATCTTTCAGAAGAGGAATCAAAAAAAAGAATCTTAACTATTTTGAATAGCGAAGTTTAATATCGGGAGGTGTTTAAAGCTTCTGAAATTCAAAAAGTTGTAAATCTGGATGGAATCAGTATTTCAAGCTATTCTAGCAATATTTTTCAAAAAACTTTCAATTCCAACTCAAAAAGGCTGTTTATATTTCTATTCTAGAACGCTTAAATCTCAAAGCTTAAGCGAAGAATATTTATTTATCTTCATTCTTGAGTAGCGGTTTTCGTATTGACGCTCAAATCAGATTTTTTTCCTTGTTTTCCTAGAGTAAAAAGATACACTCACCTCTACGTGAAAAACACGCAATTCTTTTATAAGAAAAAAAACTGAATGCATATTCCAGCAATCGTAGCTCCTGGAGGTTCTTTTCAAAAAGCTGTTACTGCAGCGAGATATGGAGCAGATGAAGTATATATGGGAGTCCCTTTTACCTCCCTTCGTATGAGATCAAATAAGGTAAGAGATTTTGAAAAACTTAAGGAATCAGTAGATGCTGTCCATGCCTTATGAAGCAAGGTACTCTTGACCATGAATATCTTTCCAAGAAATGTAGATATTAAGATTTTTGAGGCTGTAGTTGAGAGGATTGCGGATCTTAATGCTGATGGTATTATTTTCTCAGATCCAGGAACTTTTCATATTCTGAGAAAATACGCCAAAGATACTCCTTTACATCTTAGTACCCAGACAACCACGCTAAATTATTCTGCGGTTCAGTTCTGGAGAGATATCGGAGTAAAAAGAATCGTCCTCGCACGTGAACTGCATATTGATGAAGTCAAAGAAATCAAAGAAAAGGTTCCAGAGATGGAGCTCGAGATTTTTGTGCAAGGAGCAATGTGTATGACCTATTCAGGAAGATGCCTTTTGTGAGATTATATGTGAGGTAGACCAGGAAACAAGTGAGAATGCAATCATGCGTGCAGATTCCAATATAAAGTCCGACTAGAAGAGCCAAGGAGACCATGAAAACTCTTTGAACTTCAGCAAAATGAAGAAGGAGGAAGTTTTATTCTCTCTTCAAAAGATCTTTGTGTCATCCATAGATTAAACGAATTGATGCCTTATGTTGATGCAATGAAAATCGAGTGAAGGAGTAAGTCTGAATTTTATGTTTGAGGAATGGTAAAAGCCTATAAACACGTGAGAGATGCACTCATTCACTGACATCCTATCAATCCAGATATCCAGAATCTCGTCAACGTAATCCCACATAGAGAGTATCGAGAAGGGTTTTTATTCCACAAGTTGCAGGATTTCCCAGATGGAGAAAGTATACCTTCTGAGACAGGAGAAAAAACCTGACCTTCAGAGCAAGAATTACCTAGCACGCTAAAGCAAGATGGGACGACCACTGAAAAGACTCCAGGACCATTGTTTGCAAGGAATTATGTCGGAATTATAGAAGAAAATCAGCTCCAAAACTGACTAGAAAATGCCAAAATGCTCTCTCCAAAAGAAACTATCCATCCTGGAATGCAGGTGAACTATATGACTCCAAATGATTTAGGCGTTTTGACGATCATTGAAATATTAGATCAACAAGGGCGTAGTATGGATAAAGCTGATTGTAATAGTGATTCGGTGTTTCTAAAAGCTAGTATCCCGCTTGAAACAGGGATGATCCTTTATCTTCCTCCATCTATTCCTCTGGATAAGAATTAGTTTTTCTTTTCTCAATTTATTTTCCAGAAGAAAAAATGCCCAAAAAAATAAAAAAATCAGATATCTTCCTCAAAAAGATTGTTTTCATCGCTTTCATCTTGCTTATCGTGATCAAAGTCCTACTCATCACGGTTGCTTATTCCTACGTCCTTCAAAAGATGGGAGTATTGCATATGCTATACTACTTTTTTACTTTAATGCAGTCAGATTTCCTTATTTTAGGGATAGCACTTGCTCTAATTCGGGCTGTAGACAAGCAAAAATACCTCATATTAAAAATACTCTTTCTCCTCGGTGTAATTTGAATTTATGCTCTCTATCGAGGCGATTTATTGGTAATTTTGAGTTTCCAACAGAGATTAAGTTTTACGACAGGTCTAAATTTCCTTTCTGCAGGTCCGAATGTGGTATTTCTGTATAGTATGATTTTTTTGATGAGCTTTTTGCTCGTGGTATTCCTGGCATTTCTCCTAGCAAAAAGTATTAAAATAAAAATCAATGAAAATTTGTTTCTCAGGGTTATGATCGCATCATTTTTGCGGTATGGAATACCTTTCCCTCAGATATCATTCTTGGGAGTAGAGTTACCGGAAAAAAACATTTTAGATAAAGTTGCCAGAAACGCTTATGAATTGTCTTTACAGGATCAAAAGGAAAAATCTGACCAATCCACCAAGAAAAAACTCGATCTTCCAGAGATAAAGCTAGAAAACCTCGAAAAAAGAAAAAGTTTCTGGCTTGAAATTGCAAAGAAACAGCCCGAGGAAATTTTCCAGACTTTTGGCTATTCTTCGCTCAAAAAAGCAAAAGACCAATATGGAGATTCCTATGTTTTTGAAGTACTCTCTGCAGCGGTAGCGGTAGCTCCAGAGTTGGCATTTAGCTATATTGATGTCTATAAAGATCGAAAAGATGAGCAGGGAGATACCGTTGTAAAGCCTTTGCTCAAGATCGCTATTCAGCAAAAGCCAGAGCTCGCGTTTCGTTACCTTGATAAATATCAGGATATTGTAGAGTGAAACGAGAAAATAGCAAAGTCTCTTCTTAATTTCGCAGCTCAACAGTACAAAGATCCGCTTACTTTTGAAGAACTTTTCCATGAAGTCAAAGGAAGAAATAACAAAAAAAATCTGATTTTAGTCTTCTTAGAGTCTGCATCATCAGTGGATTCTCAAAAATTCTGAGGACTCAATAACAGAATGCCTCTAACCGATAAAGTGAGCGATGATGGAGTTTCTTTCCTCCAGATGCACGCTAACGGAACTTCTTCAGATATGGGGCACATTGCAACTCTGCTCTGAATGGAACCGGTAGTCTTTGACTACGCTACAGGGACAAGGTATCAAAACTATACGGGATATGTCGCACCTTTGGCGGAGTTTTTTAATCGTCTAGGCTATGCAACAACCTTTCTTAGCACTGTAAGCCTGGAGTTTTTGGATCAGAGAAATTTCCTCAAAAGAGCCGGCTACCAAACCATTATCGGAGAGGAAGCTTTTGAAGATAGGAAAAAATATACCTTTGATGCGGCACCTGACAAAGACTTATATGACAAGGCTTTGGAAATAGTAAAAGAGCAAAAATCTCCTTTCTTCCTTACCTTACAGACGATTTCTTCACATACTCCTTATAATACTCCCTATGGACGCACAGCAGAAGCAATGTATCGTTATGAAGATGAAACTTTTTCAGAATTTTATCAAGAGCTCAAAAAAACTGATTTTTTCAAAGATGGAATACTTATGGTCGTAGGAGATCATCGTAAAATGGTGCCTCTTGAGGACGAGGAGTTTGCCAAGCGAGGAACGACAGCTGCTGCTAAAATTATGGCTTTTGCTATAGGATCTTGAATCTCAGCTCATACCTTAGACGACCATCTCTATCAGCAAACAGACCTGTTTTATTCTTTACTAAGTGAGTTTTGAAGTGGCGAGGTAAAGGTATTCCAAAAATATAACGATCTCTTTACTCAAACAATAGTAAGAAATCGGAGTGTAAAGCATCGATATGATCAAAAGAAATCAAATATCGCAAATGCCGAAGGACAAGCCGGATATATTGACCTAAATCGTATGGAAATTATTGATGGAGCGTCTTATTTCCCTGTGGATGAAATTTTGAATTACCTTAGACTCTCAATTGCCTACCAGATGAAAGCTCACGGAATAAAGGAATGAGATATTTATGCCAATACGGCTGACAAAACTTATATCATTTCTCACAGATGAGTTTCAAAAAAGGCATCCGAAAATTCTCTTGCTGCATTCAAACTTGCTCGTGATGCTCAGGCAGATGGAATTGAATTTGACGTTAGTAGTACTAAAGACGGAAAATTAGTAATCTATCATGGTCCTAAAATTTATCCTCATACCACTTGTAAACAGGAAACAAGGGAAATTTGTCAGATGACGCGAGAAGAGCTCCAAAAATGTAAACTTAAAAATGGAGAAGATATTCTTTTATTAGAAGAATTTCTTCCACAGGTAAAGAATCGATTTTCTTTCTTTTTCCTAGACTTCAAAACTTCTACCAATCCTCAATGCAAACAAAATAATCAGCTCCTTCTCGACAAGGCTATTGCATTAGTGAAAAAATATAAAATGGACGGAAATACGATTTTTTCTTCCTACGATGAGAAACTTGCTGATGTTTTGGGTAAGAGAGGAGATGTTTCTTCGGCACTAGATACTTTTAGCTTAACCGCATTGGATCAGCTTTCTGGAAGCTATTTTTCCTACTTTATGACGCCAGCCGAGAATTTTTCCAAAAAGCTTGTTGAAAATTTGAACCATCAATCTGCAGAAGGAGTCGCTTATGTCGTAAATAGTGTAGAATATGCAAAAAAACTGAAAGAAATGGGGGTTCGTTTTTTGATGACGGATGAAGTCGCAAAACTTAAGGAGGGCTTGAAATAATTTTCTAGCATGATTGTAGTAATGCTTGAGGGAGAGAGCTTTATGAAATCTCTTCTTCACGAGTTTTTCCTATACGATTTTTTGACAAAAGGATGCATATTGAGTATACTTGAAGAGAGCAGATAACGCTTATTTACTTCAACTACTCCTGAATGGATAGGAAACTCCATTATTCTCCACCTGTAACGTTTTCGGCCCTTTCTGGTTTGCTATTTTTCTCTTTTTTTGTTCAGCACTCAATAAAGAAGAAGCAACAACAGTGGAGGCCTGATGAGTATTCCTTCGTTGCCTCTCGATGTAAATTTGGAAATCGGCTACGGTTGCTCTTACTTTTGTTCGTTGGAAGCTTCGCAGTTGCAAGTGGGACTTGAAGCAAGGTTTTCTACCTTATTGCGGAAATAATAGGTTACTTTGTGATTTCCCTTATATGTCTCTGAATGATAGCGATTGTTTCAGGCTTCTCTTTCTCTCTAACCCGTATCCAGCAAGATGCTACACAAAAAAGAAAAATGCTGATTTCCTTCCTTCCATTTTACAGTGAATACCAGCGGTTTTCAGCGAAACAGTTTGAAAAACCCTATCGATGGAGCAAAGAGGCTCAAGTATGGCGATTTATGATAGCTCTCTTTACGCTTTTCTCTCCTTCATTTCTCGTGATGCTATGCACTGTATTCTTGCTTTTTATGAGGGTTATTTTACTGCTCGGATGATATGATGTTCTACCACAAGAACAAAAAATCAGACTTCATCAGCTATTCAAAAGATATCCCGAAGAAATACCAATCTCGCTGCTCATCTTGAGCAAAAAAGATTCCAATCAAGAATCCTGAAATCTCAAAGAAGAGCTAGAATTTTACCAAGATACCTATATCACTCCCAAATCCACCAAAGATAAGATTTTTTATTCCTTACTCATTTTGTCGGTATTGGGGCTACTTGGTCGGTGGATATGGACGAGTAACTTACGATGGAAAGGGCTATTTCTAATCCGGCGATTAGCCAGGATGCTTACTATGAACCTGACTTCAACTCTTATTCCAATATTCCCTCTATCTTACTGGATAAAAAAGAAAATATAAATCAGAATTTAATTCTTTCATTATGATGCCGATGAAATTAATGATCAGAAAACGATTATTCGCCTTTCTTTGAGGATTGTTTTTGTTCTGAGGAGCCTTTTCAGGACAAGCAGTTAATGCTCAATGAGGAAACTTCTCCCAAGGATTAAGTCAGGGAGTTGAGAGTATTAGAGAGCATCTTGATACACCAGATACCAGTATCCTCATGAAATCCAAAGCTGCTGCAATTATCAAAAAGGTCGTTGATGTACTTTTCCCAGTAATTTTGATTGCCGGCGTCCTAATAGCGATGATCGGGCTTTACCAAGTCTTGGTTTCTGGTGATGCAGCAAAAGTAAAGGAGTGAAGCACAATGATGTTCTATGGTGTAATCGGAATCATTATTATGTTTAGTGCGAAATATCTGACTACGGTAATTTTTTCTGATATTTTCCTTGGAGGAGTAGGGGAGGCGATGACGACGACCGATTGGATTAATAAGCTCTATAATAATATCGTTTTCCCATTCATAAAAATCGCTATCTATCTTTCACTAGGATTTTTGGTAATTATGATGATGATCCGCGTCTTTACCTATATTACCGCACAAGATGATGGAACCAAAAAGAAAGCACTTGGAGTGATTACTTGGACAACGATTGGAATGCTCTTTATAATTGCAGCCAAGCAAATTGTAGAAGCAGTGTATGGAAAACAGGAAACAGTTCTAAAAACCTGAGTCCAAAATCTTTCAGGAATCGGAACTCAGATTCTAAACCCAAAAGAGATTCCTATTCTTTTTACAGTGATTAACCGATCTTTAGCACTGGTTTCTCTCGTTCTGCTGGTTATGATCATCCTTCAGACCTATAAAATGCTAACTAAACCTGATGATGCGGCGACTTTCTGATCGCTCAAAAAGACAATTATCTATGCACTTTGAGGGCTTCTGCTTATCGGATCAGCATACCTTCTTTCAAACCTCTTTATTCTCAACTAAAAATTGACAAAATTCAGATTTTTAAGTATACTTAGTTATTCTTTAATAAATAAAAACGATTAGACTCATGAGAAATAAGATTATTCTCAGCACAGATACGATGATCGGCTACGGCTTGGATATGATTTTTGATATGGCAAAAAGATGCGGGTATGACGGTATTGATCTCGCTATTTCAAAAGGATTTGATGCTCGAAATGAGAATTACGTAAAAAATCTCGTCAAAAAATATGAGCTTCCTATCTATGCAATTCAAACCTCTTCTCTTCTCAATAGCAAGGAAATGAATAAAGTCCTTGATCTTTGTGAGGCGACGGATTGCGATTTAATTACGATCAATGCACCAAAGTTTTTTGATTTTAAGTCCTATTCCTTCATCTCAAATAATATTTCAGAATATCAAAATCAGAATCCTTCACTCTATTTTGCAATTATCAATCCAGAAGATACGAATGTATTTGCACTACCAATTCCTGCGTATCGTTTCAATAATGTCGTAGATATTATCAAAAAATACAGTTGTAATCTTGCTTTGGATATTGCAAATATGAATTCAGATGATCTAGAAAATATTTTTGTCAATAAATTAGATGATTTCGCGCCTTATTTGGCTTTGATTTATATTTCTGACAAATCAAAGTCTGGAGCGACACATTTGCTTCCTTGAGAGGGGATTCTCAAACTTCCTCAGTTTTTCAAAAAGATAAGAAAAGCTGGTTATCTCCGTCCATTCAGTGTGAAGCTCGCATTGACAAAAGATGAACTAGCAGATAGTGACAAAATCGAGATCATTCTAACAAAAGCCAAGGAGTTTATTGAAAAATATTGAGAATAGTCTCTCACAAATACTAGTGATCGCCTCTTACAAAAACTGGACAGAAGTTGGACTAGCTTGCCTAGTTAAGATCAGGCAAAATAAGAAGGAAGCCTCAGGCTTTCTCTTTTTTTATCTCTTGAAAAAAAAGCCTGAAACGATAAGCTAAAATCTGAATTTACTCTGGTTTAGTCTTATTTTGATGAATCTTGAAAACCTCACTCCTGCGATGAAGCAATATGTGCAGATGAAGCAACAAAATCCTGATTGTATTCTGTTTTTTCGTATTGGGGATTTTTACGAGGTGTTCTTTGAGGATGCAAAAATCTGTGCTTCAATCCTAGATCTCATCATTACTTCCAAAAATAAAAATTCTGAAAATCCGATTCCGATGGCGTGAATCCCTTATCATAGCGTGGAAAAATACATTCCGAGGCTCGTTGCCAAGGGCTATAAAGTCGCCATTGCTGAGCAGACTACTGATCCTATCCCTTGAAAAATCGTAGAGAGAAGCATTAAATCCATCATCACTCCCTGAACGACCATTACCGAACAGCAGAAACAGGCTTCTTACCTTTTGGCTATCACGACCACGAATGAAAAGTCAGGTTTATACTATCATATCGCTTGGTGAGATTTTACGCTCGGAGAATACACGACAAAAAGCTTTGATGAACTAGGGAAAGTGCAGAAATTTACCCTTCAGCTTCGTCCGACCGAGATTATTATTGATACGGACACGAGGATCAAGGAAGAGCTGATTACGCCGATTCAGCAGTATTTGCAGTGTTTGATTTCCGTCTATGCGGTGCCGGTGGATCCTGCGCATTTCATCACTTCGCTCTGTAAGGTGCAACATACCAGCAGTTTCGGGAAAGCTTTGGAGGCTGGGAGGTTGGAGGCGACGGCGCTCCTCTTTGCCTATCTTCAGCATACCCAGCAGCAACAGCTTACCAATATTTCAAAAATCAGATTTCATAGTTCGGAAGGCTTAGTTTTGATGGATGAAGTGACAATTAAGAACTTGGAACTCTTCGCTTCTAGCTACGAAAGTAGCACGAAATACAGCCTTTTCGGCATCTTAGATACGACCAAAACCGCGGGTGGATCCAGACTTCTTCGCCATTTACTTGCAAATCCGATCAATATCAAGTCCGAACTTGATCGAAGACTCTCCAAACTTGAGGCTTTTTTGGAAGATCCGATGACCACTGGGATTCATCAGTTTTTGGGGCAGTTTTTTGATATTCCAAAGCTTTTGAGCTTGATTCTGTATAGAAAACTCAGCCGAGGGCCTTTTATGAAGCTGAGAGCCGTGCTTCGCAATGCTTTACAAGGGCTAGAGGGGACGCTTCTGTCTGAACTCAAAAAACTCCAACTTACGGAGGAGGAAATTTCGGCACTTGATCAGATTTTTTTGCTTTTACAAAAGGCATTAAAGGCTGATGAAGAGCTTTTGGGAGAGCATGATTATGTCGCAGAGGGCTACGATGCGGAGATTGATGAGTTGAGAAAGGTCGCCTATCATAGCGATGAAATTTTGATGCAGTATCAGCAGGAATTAGTCTCAAAAACCTGAATCTCAAATATCAAACTCAAATTTGTGATGAATCAAGGTTATTTTCTAGAGCTGACGAGCAAAGATAGCGAACTTTTTGAGGAATTTCTTGCACAGCAAGATTTTACCGAGTTGAGTACTCAGGAGCAGGAAAAGTTTGCAATTGTCCGCAGACAAACCCTCAAAGGCAACCAAAGATATACGAGTCCTTACCTTGATAATCTCCAATCTCATATCCTCGGCGCCAAAGAGCAGCTCAAAACCAAAGAAGCCGCAGTCTTACAAGGGCTTCAGCAGTCGCTTTTGGAGAGCATCACTCCGCTCTACAGCTTGGCAGAAAAGCTGGCATGGCTGGATCTTTTTACTTCACAGGCGATTTTTGCTAGGGAATACCGCCTAGTCAAGCCACAACTCGCAGAAAATGGCATCATTGAGATTCAAGCAGGTCGCCATCTGGTGATTGAAGCCTTTTTGCCGAAGGATCAGCCTTTTATTCCTAATGCCTTGGCGATTGGAGAGTCCAAAAGCACACATCACGGCTTGATTCACATCATCACTTGACCGAATATGTGAGGTAAGTCCACCTATTTGAGGCAGTCAGCTTTGATTGTTTTGATGGCGCATTGTGGGCTGTTTGTCCCTGCACAAGAAGCCAAAATCTGACTGATTGATGGGATTTTTGCTCGTGTGGGAAGCGGCGATATTATCGCGAAAAACCAGTCTACCTTTATGACGGAGATGATTGAGGTGGCGAATATCCTCAATAATGCGACCGAGAGGAGTTTCGTGATCTTTGATGAACTGGGGCGTGGAACCTCTACCTACGATGGACTTGCACTTACGAAAGCAATTCTGCATTATCTTTTAAAAAATATTCAGGCAAAAACCCTGATCGCAACTCACTATCACGAACTCATTGCCCTTGAACAGGAAAGCGAGCAGATTAAAAATTTCTCAGTCAGCGTCTATGAAACTGACAAGGAAGTTGTTTTTATGAAGAAAATCAGTGCTTGAGGAGCGAGTAAAAGCTATGGTGTGGATGTCGCGAAACTTGCTGGAATTCCAAAGCCGATTTTAGAAGAAGCGAAAAGCTTTTTATCAGCTTTAGAAAAAGGAAAAAAAGCTGATCTTCCATCATTGAATGCTCCTCAGGGACTTTTTGCAGTTCAGCAAGAAGAGTTTGCTCATAAAGCCCAGTATGAGAAAGTGAAGGCATTATTGGCAGGGATGGATTTGAATGCGATCACTCCGCTTCAGGCTTTGCAGCTTTTGATGAAGATTAAGGAGGAGTTGTAAGTTCAGATTGATATTTTGCTCTTGTTCGACTAGATATTCTTCAATATAGTAATAAAAATGTATCTTTTATTTTTATATAACAACGATAATGGGTACTGCCCTCAGTAAAAAAAGCTTTGTAGTTTGAGTAATAGTAGTGGCAATCCTTGGCTTAGCTTCTGTTTTGTTTTTTGATTTTTTGAAAAAATCTCCTCAAACCCATATTAATAAACTTATAGAAGAAGCTACATCAGAAGAAGGGACAGGAATGTTTTCTACAATTGGAAGCGGAAATGATTCCTGTTATTCTCTTTTTGAAAAGGGGGTTATTAAACTACATTCTAGTTGTTTTTCAGGAAATCAGGATTTTAAACATTTTATTATAAAGCATCAAGGACTCTTATCAATTACGATCACACCAACAAATTCTCCTGAAAATGAGGGATGATTTGACTTTCTTAGTTTATGATATAATCCTCTTAACCTTTGATGAATACCTTCCGATCAGCATTGAAAGACTACTAAAATAAAAGATTTTTATACTAATCTACTCAATCAAGATAAGTATTTTGGTGAAACTTCAGATGTATATACTTTTAATGTGTGAGAATTGATAAAAGAATTTCTACAGAAAGCTACAAAAACTGCAAATTATGAGTATATATTACCCCTACTTCATGAAACTAAACAGTATCATCTTCAATTACAGATTTCTCCAGAAATTTATAAATCACAGCAACAAGAACTTATCATTGCACCTCACGAAACCTATGTTGCTTTGCAAAACTCTTCTATAGAGTTTTACGATACTATCTCTACTCAAGCTTTTTCCCCAATTTTCAATGGGAGTGGAGAATTGTTGGTTCCTATTGGAGAGGGCAATCAAATTGAAGTTCAATTGAGTTCTCATCAGGGAGTCCATTCAATTAGGATACTTCCAGAGTATTATCAAGAATGAGGAGATGAGAGATTTTCTATTGATCTTAACTTACCTTTATTGGGTAAAAATGCTGAAGAAGTGAAGACTAATCAATTATGAAGTCAACTTTCCTCTTGATCTGAAGAATTTAATGTAGAAGGGGAAAATCAAGAGTATGGTGAGTCTTATGACTATCCGAAAAATGAAAGAAATAATACGATTACCGTTGATTCACTCAATCCATTTGTAATCTTTGTAGATAAGCAAAAATATCTCAATCTCACAGTACTTGCTCAGCTCGGTACAGGATATGCTAAACTAGATCATACCTTTTTTGAACAAAGTGGGATAACTCAGATAAGTTCGAAGACATCTGATCAATGAGAGTATAGCAATTTTTATTATGAAAAACCCTTTACCCCTTCTCGTTTAAAGCAAGGAGAACTTCAACCGCTTAACCCTACGATTGATGAAGCATGTACGACAGAAGCATCGGGAAATGTATTGATTGTTTCAAAAGCATGTTTTGAAAGTAAAGACGATTTTAAGCGTCTAATTCGTGATTTGTGATGGAATGATATAGGCTTACAGTATCATTTTGAAGAAATTAGTTATGAGATATATTGGGAGGATGGCATTAATAAGCTTTTTTGTATCAAACATGATTTTCATGATACTAAAGAAGCCATTTGATTACAAGAATGTTCTAAACTTTTTCCACGACTCAAAAATACTGATACTCAACTGTTGGTTCAGAAGCTAAGCAACATTCAAACTTTAAACCCAATTATTGCAGATTTTTTACAAGAAAATGAAAAAGGAGACTATCTCTTGGACTTAAATTTAGTGAAAAAACAGTTAGAAACAAAATATCCTCAAGTAAGCAAATGGGATATTATTGGGTGAAATGACCGTTCTTATGGAGGAACGCGATATTCATGGTTGCGTTGAATCATAGGAGAAATAAGAATTGATAATGAGGTTTGGGAACTTAATTGGACGTTTCCTTCTCCCTTAAAGTATATCAATACTAGCAATGCGATACTGGATTACGATATTCCTTCCAGAGGATATATGAATGTTTTTTATGATAATACTTGAGATATTTTTGTCCCTTTGAAAGAAACTTTAAAAGAGATTAAATGAGCAAATATTCATTTTGGGTGACACAGATATTTATCAGATTTGCCCGATTTTGTTATTCATATTGACTCCTTTAATCATAAACCGTCTGCAGATTTCCATTGGCTTGGAAAGGGAACTCAAGATCAGTATCGCCCATTTTATAAACCTTTTCATGATGCACTTTTCTCTTATAATGGTATAAACTATCTCAATCTGACGAAACTTTCTCCAACAAATACGCCATTTAATTATACTACCCTACAAAAATATTCTTCAGAGCCATGGCATTTAAGGATAGAGGGGTGGAATATGTGAAGATATGCATATTATTATCCATGAAAAGCAAACGACTATACACAGACTATTTCAACTTTCGTTGCAAATATCAGGAGTCCCAAAAATGTGAGTACTGATCCTCAGGTTATTGTACTTAATATTGTTTTAGCATTAATCTATTTAGGGCTTTTCATGTTCTGTAAAGAGAAACTTAGTGATTCTATCTCTAGTGTAACGAATTATTTTTGACGAGATACAAAGATAAAAACTTTTTGAAAAAAATGCCACTCGAAAATTTCTCTTGTAACAAAAGACTTCATAACTTCTTATTGAAAAAAGCAGAAAAAAAATCGCAAATGTTTAGTTACTACTTTTTTGACTCGGTTTCAAAAGACAAGAGGATATGGTCTTTTATACTATTTATGGAATTATAAAAATTGAAGACTAAGAATGCTTACAGGTGGAGTATTTTTGGGTAACTTTATTCTGAGTTTTATTTCTCCAAGTTTTTCACTTTTTTCACTCTCAGGTATCTTATTTTGGGTATTTATGACAGTTATTACTACCTTATCTGATAAACTAAAAGATATTATTCTTTATATGTTGATTAAAATCCGTAAACAATGATCATTTAATTATACCATTTTCCCAACAGGGTATATTTATGCAGTGATTTCTGTCGTTCTCAATAGAGTTTTTCATCTCATTCCTAGTATGGTTTTCGCTAAATATTTAGCGAAACAACCGAAAAATATCCATATAAAAGATATCATATTTTCGAACGTTTTCTTCTTTACCCTCTGAGTTCTTATTTGGTTATCTACTGCGTCATTGAGTGAGGGGATTGTTTTTGATTTCTTGCTCGGTACTGCATTTGGTATTTTTAATAGTGTTTTTTGGGATATGTTGCCTAAGAAGACTTGAGAAGGTGCTAAAATTAGGGAATATAATAAATGGATTTGGTGATGTTTGTTTTTAGTTTCACTCTTTATATTCTTTCATTTAATTTTTAATCCAGATGATAAAATACAAGATGTCGCTGGGGTTACAGGAAAATATGCTTCTGTCTTATCTGCTTTTATGACAGGATCTGGAAAAATGCTTATTATCGCTCTTATCCTGCTATTAGTTACCTTATGACTGAATAGATATACTCACTATCTTAATAAAATTAGCAAAATTTAATTAACTAGATCAGAGGATAATGCTAAACTATTTTTGGAATGAAATTGTAGGTTTTTTTGTACAACAAGATAAGGTTAAGCATTTTTCTCTTAGTGCAATTATTTTAGTGTTTGATTTCTGAATTAGGTATTTACTTATTTCAAAAGGAAGAAAAACCAGATCTGTTGTTTATGCAATTAGAGATACATTTATGATTGGTATTTTTAAAGAGATAGCAGATGTTTTCGGTTTTTGAACTCCTGATATGATGGATATTTTGGGTGATGTTTTGTGATTTTTGTTCCCTATATATCTCTATTTTCTTTATCAAGAAGCCTTTCATTTTAAGAAAAAAAATCTTTTCAGGTATGGAGATGATGTTATTAGAGCAAATGTTATTTATGGAAAAGCTGTTGTCAAAGAAACTTTAGAAGGAGCTATCGCGTGATTAAAATATATAGTTTTGCTTTTTTTAAATTTGATAAGATGACAATATTCAGGTAGGAAAATGCTGTTTTTGGTGGCAAAGAAAAAAAATAAAGAAATCTATGAGGCAAAAGTTTCCTTCAGAAAGTGGATTTATGTTGCGCGATATACGATAAAATTTTTTTCCTGGAGTATTATAGATTTTTTAATAGACTTTCTAATAATGCCTTTTTACATTTTAGGAAAAACTATTTATTTTTTCTTTAAAAGTATCAATCTTTGCTTTTATGCTTTTAAGAATGATATTTTAAGTAAACGGAAAAAGTACATGAAAAAATAATATCATAGAGTATCTCCATTATGTAAAGTGTTCGCAATAATCTATATTGCATCTTTCATTAAACAACCACATCAGTAAGCAATAAGAGCCTTGAAATCTCTTTCTTTAGCCCAAAATGCCAATAAGTTCTTTCTTAAATCTTGATGAAGAGGGTATCATTTATCTTCTCGTGCCATGAATTTTTTACATTCTACATTGAGAATTACCGTAAGCGACTCTTTGAGAAATTCAAATTGTTCCCGGGTAAGCCTACTCATTGGAGGAGTATCTTTAAAATAATGGAGAACTTGAAAGTGTTGTAATTCACGGAGAAAATTTCAAAGTATATTTTCAGGAGACCGGAAAACACAGCTCCAAAATTCTCCAGCTTCTTTATTATAAGGTCAACGAGGAAAGGTCGTTAAATTCAGAATAAAATCTTTTCTATAGAGCGGAAAACCTGTCATATCCTCCATAGCGAGACAGGCTTCTTGTAAATGGGTATTGATTTTTTCTTGTATGATGTTTTTATAATTTGTTATTAGACCTTTTTTCTCTTCATAGATACCTTCAAGAACTGGATACATAAATTTCTCCGCTTCCTCAAAATCGCTTCCAACGAGTTGCTCTACAATAGGTTGATATTCAGGGGAAACTCCAAGTTTCCAATCTTTCTCATGACTTATTTTATTGCATCCATCCACCCAATTTTTTAGGTCTTTTTTGAGATCGAGCTTTATTTCGATGCTAAACATATTTTTTCTGTGAGAAAGGCGGTAAATGCACAAATCATAGTTATTCATCTCCCAAAAGCAACGAAAGCGAATCTCCTTTCAGAATCCAATTCTTCGCGAATCAAAAGACATCTTGCTTTTTTTAAGTACATCACTATATTCAGACTCGTTGCTCCGGTCGTTCAGTGGATAGGACACAATCCTGCGAAGATTGTAACCCCGGTTCGACTCCGGGTCGGGGCAATTTGCGACTTGGAAGCTTGGCTGAGTGGTCGAAAGCGCATGTTTGGAGTACATGTATACGGGCAACTGTATCTAGGGTTCGAATCCCTAAGCTTCCGAGAAGAAGAAATCTGACTTCAGATTTTTTTTAGTTTCCCTCAAAAAAGAATCCTAAATCAGCATAGCCCCATCAGTAAATACTTCAGTTTATCTGCTACTTTGGCATTAAGCCCACTACAAATTCTCCTTTGATTTGGAGTTGATGGTTGCTTAACATTGCTTTTAGCTCTTCAAAATCACAGGTAAGATGTTGTTCAAAGAGTTTGCTGATTTCCCTTGCAATGCAGATTTTCCCATGATAGCCGAGAGCGTCTAGTTCCACAACCAGCTTTTCTAGCCTGTGAACCGATTCATAAAAAAAGCTTGGAAGCTCACTTGCTATCGCTTCTTTTAGTGCTGTTTGCCTACCTTTTTTTTGTGGAAGAAATCATAAATAGCGAAATGCAGAAGTATCAAATCCTGCCCCTACTACCGCTGGAATAAGTGCATTCGCACCTGGCAATACCGTATAAGGTAAATTTTCTTCATTGCAAAGTTGGATAAGGAGTTTTCCGGGATCTGAAAGTCCTGGCGTCCCAGCATCCGAGAGCATTCAGATATCGTATTCTCTCATCAAATTCAGGTAATATGCTACTTTACCTTTATTTGTAAAGCTTGTAAGTGAAAAAAACTGTTTCCCTTCATAAGGGATTTCATAGAGCGAAAGGAGCTTTTTTGTCACTCTCGTATCTTCGCAGATAAAAATAGGCAATTCTCTCAAGAGTCTCAAAGCTCTAAGCGTAATATCCTCCTTATTTCCGATCGGAGTTGGAATAAAATACAGCATCATTCATACAATAAAAGCAAAAATCTGATCTCAGTGTAGCAATTTGCTCCAGATTTACAAAGTGATTTTATATTGGAAAAAAGACCGATAATCAGTATATTTTGAGTGATATGTGGCTACTTGCAACTTCTTCATTTAAGTTTCTAATCCCAAAGTACTATTTATGCGATATTTTAAAGCTGAAAATCTGACCAAAATCTATACTGACAGAGCAATTATTGATCAGCTTTCTTTTTCTATTGAAAAAGGGCAGAAAATCGCTCTTGTAGCTAAAAACGGAGGAGGAAAAACGACCTTAATTAAATTAATGCTTTGAGAGCTAGATCCAACCGATGGAAAAGTCGAGTTTAGAAAAGGATTAAAAATCTGATCACTTTCTCAAGAATTTGTGCTCGATCCTGAGAAAACCGTTGCTGATGAGGTGTTTGAAACAGATCATTGTTCAGCTCAACTTATCAGAAACTACGAAGAATTGTTGCACAACCCAGCTAAAGATAGCGAGTCTTTCACTAAACTAATGGTAGACTTAGATGAACATCAGATTCGAGATTATCAATCAAAAGTAGATACTATTTTGGCAAAGCTTCAGCTTCAAGACCTACTTTCTCAGCAGATAAAAACGCTTTCTTGATGAGAGAAAAAAAGGGTGACTCTCGCCAAGACACTGATTGATGAGCCTGAATTTTTGATTCTAGATGAACCCACCAATCATCTTGATTTACAAATGATTGAGCGATTAGAAAAGTATCTGAAAACTGAGCATTGTACGCTATTTCTCGTGACGCATGATAGATATTTTTTGGAAAACGTGTGCGATCAGATTTTTGAATTAGAAAGAGGGAAAATTTTTTCCTATCCTGCGAAATACGAATACTTCCTCAGAAAACAATCCGAACGTCATCAAAATGAGCAGATCGCTACAGAAAAGATGCGCCAGCTACTCAAGAGAGAGCTTGCCTGGGTCCGTAAATCTCCGAGAGCAAGAGCTACAAAGCAGCATTTTAGGGAGAAAGAATTTTATGCCTTAGAGTCGAGGTATGATGAACAAAAGGAGCTTCTTCACTCGGAAAGTAGTAAACTCGAACTTCCTTTGCAGGAAAGAAAATTGGGAACAAAAATTCTCAAGGTAAAGCATCTAAAAAAACAATTCTGATCCAAAGTTATCATTCAGGATTTTTCCTATGATTTTAAATTTCACGAAAGGGTTGGAATCCTAGGAAAAAACGGAGTTGGGAAAACTACTTTTATTTCGCTTCTCCTCTGAAAAATCTCAGCAGATGCAGGGAGTATAGAAACCGGGAAAACTGTGGTTTTTGGAGAATATCAGCAAGATGAGCAGGAATTCCCTCCTCAAAAGAGAGTTATTGATATTATTACGGAAGAGGCTCCTTTTCTTATCCTCGGGAATGGTGAAAAACTTTCTGCGACTAAGCTTCTAGAAAATTTTCTTTTCCCTCCTTCTCAGCAGTATCGTTTCGCATATCAGCTCAGTGGAGGAGAAAAAAGAAGGCTAGCACTTTTGAAGGTGTTAATAAAAAATCCAAATTTTCTAATCCTTGACGAGCCAACAAACGACTTAGACCTCTTGACGATTAGCATTTTAGAAGATTTTCTTTCGCTTTTTCAGGGATGCTTAATTATTATTTCTCACGATAGGTCATTTATGGATAGGATCGTAGATCACTTATTTATTTTTGAGGGTGAAGGAAAAATTACAGACTTTTGGGGAACGTACTCAGAATGGCATGCTCTCCAAGAACAGAAAAAACCTGAGATTCTACCCCAGGTTCCTCTTACTTCTTCTGGTGTATCTTCTTCCTTTTCAGCTGAAGAATCTCTTTCCTTTGAACAAAAGCTTGAATTAACCCAGCTCATGAAGGACTTAGAAGTTTTAGAAGAAGAAAAGCTCGAGATTACCAAGCTTCTTGAGAATAAAGACTTAGCTTATGATGAAATTACTTTACTCTCAGAACATCTTGGAGAGCTGCACAAACAAATTGAAAGAAAGGAAGCAAGACGATTTGAATTAAGTAGTCTCTCGCAATAATACAGCGGAGCTGAGTCTCCTATCTCTTATAAACTTTCAAGGTCCACCAACCTTCTGGGAGAGAATTTTTTCTAATTCGAGGATTAAGTGTTCTTACTTCAAGATATGTGTATCCTTTACTAGCTGCCCAAGCTGCAAGATTATCTGTCTTTCCGACTTGAACTTCAGTAGTTTCTGGAACACTGTATTGCTTTCCCCATTTGGTAACATCAAAATAAGTCCCAAGATTTTCAAAGATTTCTTTAAAAGCAATAATTCTGAAGATATACCTTGAGGTTTCATTATTCAGATAGAGATCATAGAAGTTATTCTGAAACTGATAAGCCATATCGCTAGAAATACCAGATGAACCTCTATTATAAGCAGCCATTGCAAGAGTCCAGTTTCAGAACTTCTCATAAGCTTTTTTGAGATATTGAATTGCCGCATCAGTAGCTTTTTCTGCATGATACCTTTCATCGATAGCGTCGTCAACTCTTAAATTGTATGCTTTTGCAGTTGAGGGCATAAATTGCCAAAGCCCGGCAGCTCCCGCACTACTCACTGCAGTTTCTCTTAGAGCAGATTCCGCAAGAACTAGATAAAAAACATCAGAAGGAAGTCAAGCTTCTTTTAGCTTTTTATCAATCATTGGTTTAAAGAGCGGTAATCTTTTCCAGATCATGAGCATTTGATCTTCATTCATTTTATTAACCGCAAGCTCCCTATCAAGTCTCTCAATATTGAACTGATGAGTTTTATCCAATAAGATTTTCTCTCCTGCCAATACTTGAGGACGGTCATTCTCATGAAATCGGCTTCATCCAAGAGTAATCTGAAAAACACCAATCAGCACTACAAGCGCCAAAACAGCCAAACCAAATTTTGAAGGCTTGCTCATCTGAGTCAAAAATCTCATCATTCTTTGCACATAAAAAATAAATCTGACTCAAGTCTAGAGATTCGCCTCGCTTTTACAAGGTGTTTTCTCTCCAGCAGCATAATCTTTTGAAAAACAGGAGAAAACAGATATAAAGGGAGGTAAGTGCTTCTTTTAGCGCAAAAGTATCCTTTTTTAGCAACTAATTCAGAAAAATGTTAGAATATGGTGGTTTTCGACTAAAACAACAAGTAGGAAATAACGCTTTTGCCTATGAAGAAAGAAAACCAAACCCTAAATTATGGATTCCAGAGCTGATTCCGGCTTGACTAGAAAAACTATCTCTTGGAGCCGAACCAGTCTTTGCAGAACTTAATCATCAGGGGAAACTTCAACTTTTTAGCGGGCTTCAGAATTTTCTTTTTTTTGAAAAAAACTGAGTTCCTGTCTATGTTTTTGATAATCATAATCACGCTTTAGCTTTCCGATATCGTGAATTTTTCAAAAACAACCTTTCTAAAGGAACCCTTCTTCTTCATCTTGATCAACATTCTGATATGAAGAGCAATCCTTTTATCATTCAGCAGGAGAACTGGGAAACTATCCGCTCTTTTACCCAAAACTGCTGCAATGTGGGAAATTTTATCCTTCCTGCACTCAATTCCGGCTTAATTTGAGAGGTCTCACAAATTAGAAGTGAATATGCTTTATTGCAATCCCAAATTCCAGACAAAGATTATATTTTTGATATTGATTTGGATTTTCGAGCTCCAGAAATGGGAATAAGCAATTTTGAGCAAACGATAAAAAATACTAAAAATCTGATCTCATCTGCGAAAATGGTAACAATTGCGACTTCTCCATACTTTCTTGATCAAAAGCAAGCTTTAGAGCTTATTAAACTCTTGTGCTCGGAGAGTTTGACGAGTAATATGCGACGAAAATAAACTTTACCCTTTAGTAAGGGGTAAAATCAGGCTTCTCCTTGCTTTTGAGTGGGGATTCACTATTATACCAAAAACTTTATCCTTCCTGCTTCACGCTAATGGGACAGATTAGAAACTTTTGTATTATTGCACACATTGATCACGGAAAGTCTACACTAGCAGACAGAATGCTGGAAATCACAGGATCTGTAAGAAAAGTTGATCATTCTCAAATGCTGGACCGCATGGATATTGAACAAGAAAGAGGAATTACCATTAAACTGACTCCAGCTAGAATGCAGTGGAAGGGCTATGAACTTAATTTGATTGATACGCCAGGACACGTAGATTTTCAGTATGAAGTTTCTCGTTCACTTGCCGCAGTAGAAGGGGCGATACTTCTGATTGATGCAAGTCAAGGAATCCAGGCTCAGACACTTTCGACCCTCTATCAAGCGATGGATCAAGGATTAGACATCATTCCCGTTCTCAATAAAATTGATCTCCCAGCTGCAAATCCAGATAGAGTAGCAGGGGAGATTGAAAATGTCATCTGAATCTCAAAAGAAGAGGTAATCTGCGTATCAGGGAAAACAGGACAAAATATTGATCTTGTACTTGATGCTATTATAGAGAGGTTTCTTTCACCTGAAGCATTTAAGCAAAAATATCCAAAAAAATTCTGACTTTAATCATCAAAAGTATCTTAAATCAAAATTTTACAAAATTTTCTCTCTTATTACTATCTCATAATACCCTAGAAACTAACTGGGAGAAAGAGCCTTAAAACAGTGCTCTTTTTCTTCTTTATAAAAAAAGTCCATTTTTTTTTGCTTTTTTTGGAAATTTAGAATATACTTAGATGTAAATTTTAGTTTATTACAAGCTATTGCGATGAAAAAACAGCTTTCTTTACTTGCTTTGCTTGCATTAGGAGCTTGAGCGGTCTCTGCAGCGAATCTTGATCTTAATCAGGTTTTTGATCAGAATCTTGGATATGGATATACCGAGAATCAAAACATTCAAGCTTTGGGATTCCAAGATGCTAATGGAACAAAAAATCCAAGTAAATTTTTAGTGAAAACGCCGATTCTCAAGGATGCAAAGGATTCTGCTGTAGGGGAATACTATGTTCTTCTGTGAGATAAACCAATGGTGAACTATGTTTCTGGTGAACGTTCTCTCAACCTAAGAAACGATCTACTTGAACTTCCTGTATATTCTACCATGGATATTGAAGGAGAGGTAGAACTTGGGATTGATGCAAGTGCCGTAAACACAGGGATATCCTATTATGGAGTAGTTGTCCCAGTTGATGATAACGTTCTTTATGGAAAGTATTCAAGAGAGTTCTGTTTTAACTTTGCAAATCAGAGATTTGCTCAGGGAGAAGCTTGTGCGACCTTTGATAATCCTAAGGGAGTAAAGGTAGCAAGTACAGATAACTCATTGAATGCACTAGAGAGTTCAGATGATGTTGAACACAACGCTGCAGGAGCAGATATGAACTTGGCAGATATTTCTCACTCAGTAAAGGGAAATGTTATAACATTGACTTGGACTGCCGTTCCAGGATCTTCAAATGTTGAAATCAAGGTATATGACGAAAAAACAGCAGATTACCAAACTCTTGCAACAGTACCAATGTCTCAAGAAAAATATGAATATACCTATGAAAATACGCCTAAGGAACTCATCTTTGCTTTCATTCCAAAAGATAGTAAAGGAAAGGAAAAGAGATATAACGTTAATGTAAGAGAAGAGGAAGATGTAAAGCCTGAAATTAAAAATGTTCCAGCAACAGGACCAGTTGAAAATGTTCTAGTGATGGCTGGAATTACATTGATGCTTTATGCTGGTTATAGAGCATTCCAAAAGAGAAGAGCATAAATAGTGGTTTTACCGAAAATATGAAAAGACTCATTATTTTAAATGGGTCTTTTTTCTAAAACTTCTCTTTACAACAGTCATAGATTTTAGTATAAAAAAGAAAAAGCTTTATTATATTGGAAAAAGTGGTAATGACGGTAAAATTTCAGGATCTGCCTTGGACCGAATGAGAAGACGTTTTTCTCCTTTTAGAAAAGCTTTTCCCTGCTCCTCAAAAGGTCGCTCTAGGAATTTCATGAGGAAGTGATAGTATGTATTTGGCATTTTTGATGGCGAGTTTTTGGGAGAAGAAAAATCGACCGAAAGATCAACTTTTTTTCCTTCATTGTAATCATCAAGTAAGAAAAGAAAGTTCTGATGAGCAAAAGTTCTTGAGTGATTTTTTTCAGGATTGGAATTTTATAGTCTTTATCAGAGAAAAAAACTGATCTCCGACAGAAAATGAACTCAGAAACCGAAGATATGCGTGCTTCCAAAAATTCTGCCAAGAAAATCAGATTTCAACCCTTATTTTGTGACATCATCTTAATGATAGGATCGAAACCTCTATGATGAACCTCATTCGTGGCTGTGGGGTAAAGGGGCTGCTTAATATGCATATTCAAGACCACCATCCACTCCTTCCTTCTTGCATAAAGCTTATGAGACCTTTGTTATGATTTACCAAAAAAACAATCGAAGAAAACTGTCTTCGTCTGCAAATCCCTTTTTTTCAGGATGAAACCAATACAAATCCAGAGATTAGCCTCAGAAACCGTATCAGAAACAAGATTCTTCCCCTTTTCGAAGACTTGAGCTTTGAAACAGCCCAAGGAAGTTCCTTTCTCGAAAGTCGAAAAACAATTTATCATGAGTTAGAAAAGCAAGATAAATCTGATCCTCTAAAACGGCTTATCCCGATCAAAAAGAATCCCTATCGGAATGCAGAAGAGGCATTTCAACGAACGATCCCACAAAATAGTAGAAAAGATACTTCGGTATTGGTAAGCTTATTGCAGGCATTAGATATTACAGTAAGAAAAGGAGAACTTCAAGAATTAGAAAATTGGATCGCTAACGGAACTGGAATCCAGGAACTAGATGGACGAACGATCTTTCTTTCTCACGATCAAGTATTTATCATCAAGGCGAAGCCAAGGTTTTGGGAAAAAGAGTTGCATTTAGAAAAAAAAATTACTGAAGGAGGAGTGCAATCTTTCGGAAAATTTCAATTAGATATCTCACCAAAACTGATAAATGCAACGTTGAGATTTCCAAGACCGGGGGACTATTTCCACTGAAAACTCCTCAAAAAGCGAGCAATCAACCAAAAAATCCCTATCTTCCGAAGAAACTCACTTCCTCTTGCAGAAAAAGATGGAAAAATTATAGTTGTCTTTGAGCCAGCACATCTGATTTTTTAACCTTACTCGCTCAGCAATGGAAATTCTACACCAAATTTGAACAAAGATCTTAGACGTCAGCTTGTTTATCTTTCAGAGTTTCAAGCAAATCACTTGACTTTCAGAGCCATATGCGACGATTATCTTTCGATTAATCTGTTCGTATCTTATCATTTTTGTGTTAATCCTCCCTTTGCAAAGGTTGCTAAAAAAGAAAAAAATCAGACTTCAAAAGGAGGTTGTAGCAGCTGTCGACGAAATGATTTATCTTTTAGCGAGGACTCAGCATCTGAAGCAATTAAATCTTAAAAATTTGGGAGGAAGCCCAAATGTTGCATTGATGAAAAGTATTTTTACCAAGGGGAATTATAATTATATTCAGAGTTCTTCTCTTATCCTCGAAAATATGCACAAAGTCGAGAGTCTGCTTGGAGAAAGGGTGATCCCTGGAGAAAAAGAGCAGAATTTCACTCGCCTCCTAAAACGTATTCACTTTGTTAGCTTCTTTGAGGGAGTTTTTAGAGGGATACTTACTATCGCAACATTGGGAATTTTCGCATTGATAGGGTAGTCTTGATCTTTTACTGAAAGTTTTTATGGTTATCTTTCCCTAATACAACATAGCTGAACAAGTAGGGAAGAATTGCAACAGAGTTGAGCACTTTCCTAAAGTTTCTTTTTGGATCAACAATCACTCTATAAAGCCATTCCAATTTCAAGGTTCTCAGAAATTTTGGTGCTCTCTTTTGACCTTTCCCGGAGATAAAGTCAAATAATCCTCCAGTATTAAAAACAAGAAGTTCATTTTGCTGGATTTTCTGGTAATTTCTACTTGTCCAAAGCTCTTGTAAAGGAATCTGAGGAGTCGACCTCGCAACAAGAAGAATATTGGTAGTATCTTGGTATTGCTTTAGTGCAGTCTGTGCACGAGCCCAGTCAAAATCAGAGTACCCATCTTGACTGTAAATAACATTATATCCTTGGAATTTTAACTTCTCTTCAACGATCTTGAGATATTCCGCTTTTGTTCAGTAGAGGAGCAGGCATAATCTCTGGCTTCCATACTTCTTTTTCGCCTCAGAAAGAAAGTATGGCACAAAATCTGTCCCATTTAAGTTGGGTAATCGGTAGCGATCGGTATGAATACGCCTAAAAAGTCTCGCAAAAAAGTAAAAAATCTGAAGTGCAATACCATCTGGTAGTAAAAAATCAGATTTTAAAAGGATTTTCTTGTATTCTCTCTCTTTTTCTGTTTTATACTTATTATCCTTAAAAAGCTTTTGTGCAACAATGTTGGCAAAATACACAAAATTCACAACAGCAAATTTCTGCTGCTGATAAACAGAAAGTATCGATTCTACTGCTTGTTGAGCTGGTGCTGTAAAAATTTTCTCCAAAAGCGGTTTCATCTGCCTTCAAAAACTAAAAATACTGACACTAGTATAAAGAAATGCCCGTCTCTTGCAAGAGGAAACGAATACTCAAGCAAATTGCCCTTGAAAAACCTGCAGTTTTTCCTATCCTTACAAACCGATCAGTTTTTATCTCAGAATTAATCTCCTCCTATGGTTAAAAAAGCTTTCTTTTCACTTGTAGTAATGGCACTTTCATTATTAACATCCTTTTCTAGTGCCAATGAAAAAAATGCAACTTACCTTTACTTTTACGGTCAAGGGTGTGGGCATTGTCACACCGTAGAAAAATATTTTGAAAAAACTGATATCGATGAGAAGGTTCAGCTCCAAAAGTACGAAATATGGTTCGACGCTACAGGACGTCAAAAGCTTGTAGAAATCTTGCCTTCAATCGGGCTATCCCTAAATGACGTCGGAACCCCTTTTCTTGTAATGATAAACGGAGAACAGAAAGAGTACCTCATGGGAAGCACCCCAATCATTGAATACTTTTCTGCTCTTGCGAACGAGTGAGCAGATCAAAAAGCTGAAACCTGATCGAGCAACCCCACAAATCCAACCGAACTTTCACCACAAAACGCATTATCGTCTAGTGGAAAGGTGGAGGACAGCAACACAGAAGAATCGGAAACCTCAGGGCAGCTAGCTCCAACGACTTGAAGCACACAAACTTGAAATACGAGTAAAGAAACCTGACTCCTGTCCTCTTGAGCTGCTAAGATGTGAACAGAGGAAAATATCGCTTCACAGCCCAAAAAGTTTATCCCAATTCTGCTTTCAGGAGCTCTTTCTGATAGCATTAATCCCTGTGCCTTTGCTGTAATGCTTCTTCTACTAGCGACTATTCTCTCCAAATCCAAAAGTAAAAAGAAAACAATCTTCGCAGGTGTCCTTTTCTGCTTGGCAATTTTCCTTTCCTACTTCCTTCTAGGATTAGGTTTCCTAAAGCTTCTTTACGCGACAACCATGCAATATACGACAATCTTTAAGCGAGGAGTCGGGCTTCTCGGAATTTTGATTGGGCTAGCAAATCTAAAAGATTATTTCTGGTATGGAAAAGGCTTTGTTATGGAGGTTCCACTCGCATGGAGACCTAAAATGATGAAACTGATCCAAGCGGTAGTTTCTCCAGGATGAGCGTTTATTATCGGGATTATCGTGAGTCTATTCCTTTTACCGTGTTCGTCAGGACCTTACGTAACAGTTCTTCTCCTGCTCGGTGCAGAAAGCTCTGGTTTAAATTCTTTGGGAATCGCATACCTCCTGCTTTATAATCTGATTTTCATCCTTCCAATGATCGTCATCACCGTGATGGTCGGTGGCGGACGAACTTCCGCAGAAACCCTCTGAAAGCGAAAGAATAAACATACAAAGCTGATCCACCTCATCGTTGGACTCCTTATGTTGATTCTTGGATTGTATATTATTGGAACAATATACCGAGCTGCTTAAACTTGCTTGCTGATGTTGCTAAAGCTCATTGTGTTTTTATATAGCTAGATGTCCATTGCTGATGCCAGAGCAAAAACCTATCGCGATAGAATCCTCATGGAAAGCTGTTCTGCAGGATGAATTTCAAAAACCCTATTTCGCAGAGATCAAAACCTTCTTAAAGTCCGAAATAGAGAGAGGTCAGATCGTTTACCCACAGGGGAAAGACATTTTTAATGCCTTTAATCTCACTCCTTTTGATGAGGTAAAGGTCGTCATCCTTGGGCAAGATCCTTACCATGGGGAAGGGGAGGCGCATGGACTAAGTTTTTCCGTTCCTCAAGGGGTCAGAATTCCTCCTTCCTTGAGAAATATCTTCAAAGAATTAAAGTCTGACTTAAATATCGATCCGCCTGCGAGCGGCAACCTCGAACAACGAGCAAAGCAGGGCGTCCTTCTCTTGAACGCAGGACTGACTGTCCGCAAAGACGCCCCTAATTCGCACAAAGACATCGGACGACACCACTTTACCGACCAGGTGATAAAAAAACTTTCCGACCAAAAGACAGGTCTCGTTTTCATCTTGCGAGGAGCCTTTGCCCAACAAAAAGAAACCCTGATCGATAGAGACAAACACTTTATCATCAAGTCCCCGCATCCTTCTCCATTCTCGGCAGACAGAGGCTTTTTCTGAAGCAAACCGTTTAGCACCTGTAACGAAATGCTCGAAAGCATCGGAAAGGACAAAATTAACCGAGCCCTTTCTGCTCAAGAGTAAAAAATCTGATCCTTCACCCCTTGAATCCCCCTCGCAAACGACAAAAAAGCCCCTTTCTAGAGGCTCAATTATAAAAAACAATATCAGAATAGCTTCTTCTGAGATAACCTCTACCAGAGCTTACTGCCCAGCCATGATCCGTCGGTCCTCTACCGCAGAATCAATACTACTAAATTCCATATCCGGTAGCACGTTGTAAGAGACAAAAAACAGATATTCCTTCCCATTATTAGCAATCTTACGAAGATCATAGCCTCAAAAATTAGCGATGGGATACCTTCTCTCTACAGGAAGGTGAGAGTAAATGTTTCATCAAGAAGTCATACCTAAGTAAATAGAATCTCCAAAAGAGTGGAGTTCTTTTCCTTGGGAAATGATCGACCACAGTTCCATGCGAGGCTTCCCCCGAGGAAACTCACATTCATTCAGATATTCACACGAAAACACCTCTCTCTTCAACTGTCCCTTCACAAAAAAAGCCCTTTTCGTCCCAGGAGGATAGTCAATCTTCCAGTCCCACCAAAGGACTTCAGTGTTATCAGGAATGGCAGGGTAGCCCTCCCGGGTAAATTTCTGTCCGTCAACACTCTCCCATATATGAGGAGTCTCAGGTTCAGTAGGGAGCGTAGGAGCAAGAAAGCTATACATCGCAAACATCCCCAGTAGCAACATTCACATCTTCATAAGCAACGCAAATAAAACATCCGCATTCTAAAGAAAAGCACCAAGATTTCCACCCTTTCTTGAAGAGGTAAAAAGAGCAAAAAGTCTGACTTTCTCCTACTTTCCGAGTTGCAACTTCCGCCTCTCTTGAAAAAAGCCCCCTCGCAAGGAGTTTGCAACCCGTGCAAAGAGTGGAAAAGGACCCTCGCAGGAGGTTTACAGCCCGTGAAACGACAAAAAAGACCCCTTTTTCTTCACTTGCAGCTCGTGCAAACCCCAAAAATGCACCATTCCGACCCCTTACAAGCCCTGCAAACCCCAAAAATGCACCATTCCGACCCCTTACAAGCCCTGCAAGCCCCAAAAATGCACCATTCCGCCCCCTTGCAAACCCCGCAAACCCCAAAAAATACCCCTTGCAAGCTTTCCTGCATTCTCAAACAACCAAAAAAACCAGCTTACCAAGACCTTGCACCTCAGAATCACGAAAAGATCTGATGATGGCGGAGTGCTTCTGGTGTACTGGTTCTCGTTTTCTGCGATTTTCACCGCCTCCTCGCCCTCTCAAAGGACAGAAAACGCATTTCTTTAGCTCTGCTCTTCTCGCTCGAGCTTAAACGGTTATTATTGAACGGGTTGAGCTGTTCCTTCAGGAGAAGAAAAATCTGATTTTTCATCTATTGGTTGGTCTGGTGCTACAGGTGATGACTCCTGGGCTACACTAGCCCCCTCCAAAGCCCCCTGTGGAGCCTCTGGACGAAGGTTTTGCTCGTCAGCTGGACTATCGGAAGAGGATCAGCTTAGTGGCTGGTTTGCGTCTTCCATCGTTGGAGAAGGGAGCGTTGCGTGCTCTGGAGCTGTGGCTTCCTCCGCTTGAGCCTCAGAGACGGTCGCAGTTTCTTCATGAGCTACTTCAGGAGCAGTGCTAGTTTCCTGAGAAGTCAGAGTTGCTTCTTGAGGAGCAGTGCTAGTTTCCTGAGAAGTCAGAGTTGCTTCTTGAGGAGCAGTGTTAGTTTCTTGAGTGGTAGCAATTACTTCTTGAGGAGCAGCTACAGTTTCTTGAGTGGTCGGCGTTGCTTCTTGAGGAGCAGAGAGAGTTTCTTGAGGAGTAGGAGCTGTTGCTTCTGCTGTTTCGGGAGTCGAAGCAGTTGGAAGTCAGGCTTCCAAGTGGTCGAGAGAGGTCGTGTTCTCTGTCTCTGTAACTACGGCTTCCTGTGATGACATCCCATCACTCGCGAGGTTATCAATATGTTTAACGGGATTTTTAATAATATCTTTGGTTGTATCGATGGCATGCTGTCAGAATTCTTTAGTTTTCCCTACTACTTTAGCTCCAGCCTGTTTAATCCCCCCTACAATATTGGTAGGCACGCTTTTAATCTCCCCGCTCGCATCAATGTTGACTTGTTGCCCTGCGTTATGAATATGTTCTTTTATAGTGGAGCCGGTGTCTTTGATTTTCGCAACGGCATTGCTTCCTATTTCCTTTGCTTGTCATCCCAGCCCTTTTCCAATCTCTACTGTGGAATGAGCCGCCCCACTAATAACATTTCCTCCAGCTTGAATGGGGTTTGTTTTAAATTGTTGGGCTCACTCTTTCATCGTGCTTTGTAGGTTTTTCCCAAAGTCAACCCCCTTATCAATCGTATGTTCTGCTTGATTTTTTACCTTTTCCCCAAAGTTTACTCCTTTCTGGATGACGGTATTCGTTTTATCTACGACCTTTGAAGGAGCCTCTCTGATAGATTGAGTCAATTGCTTCGTTTTCTCTGTGGCTTTGGTGGCGAATTGTTCAGTTTTGTTTAACAAGTTTTGGGTCGAGGCAACAAGTTTATCGAAAAAGCTTGCTTCCTTCTTAGGCATATCACTTCCTCCGTTATTCTGGTCAGCGGTTGGAGTAGGGGCTGCAGCAGGAGAGGAGCTTGAAGTCCCATCTGCAGGAGGCGTTGCCGTTTGCTGTTTTGGGGCAGTCTGTCCAGTAACTTTCGCTATAAACCCTACAAAATTCTTTACCGTTTTCTCAAAAAAGCCCATTTTAGGAGGTTCTCAAGAGGGAATACTATCAAGCTGAACGGTAGTTGGTGTCTGATTTTCCGTCATCTAACTTGCAAAGATGATATAAAAAGCATTTCTACTCTATTGTATCCTAAAAAATAAAAAAGTCAAAAAAAGTCTGACTTTTTCTCTTATTTTATCTCCTTTTTCTCGCCCTTTTTCAAAAAAGCTACCATAGATATCTCCATAGTAGCTTAATAGATTGATGTGTTTGTAAGGAATTATCCTCTTACTTTTTTGATTACTTCTTCAAAGTATGACTTTGGATAAGCTCCTGGAATAACTTCGTATTTTCCTGTTTTTGTATTGATAATTACACTTGCAGGAGTTCCAGTAAGTTCGAATTTTCTTGATGCTGCAGGAAAGATTTCACTCACAGCACTCTTAGTATCGGCACTGCTAAGACATCCACTAAACTGAGCTTCATCAAGTCCTATTTCCTTTGCAAGAGCAATTACATCACTTTCACTTGTTGCTTGCTTAGAAAACGCTTTCTCCACGTATGCATAGTACTTCTCTGCTCCTCCAAACTGTGCAGCACAATACGCCCCATGAGCACCAGCTTCTGATTGCTCTCAGAAGAGAGGAATACTCTTGAGAACAACGCTAACGTCTTCATTCTCCTGACTAAGCTGTTCTAAGGTTCCTGCTTCGTGGAGTTTTTTACAATAACTACAGAGAAAATCAACATAAGAAAGAACTAAAATATTCCCCTGTTTGTCTGCAAAGTTAGGAGTTGAACCGATAAACCCTGCAATTTCTTCCTGAGTGAGTTGTCCAGATTGAGATCCTTGTGCTGAACTATCTTGTGCTGTAGTATTTCCTTCATTTGTAGTATTTGCAGTATCAGCAGCTCCTCCTTGAGATTTTAACTGCGTAATAGTTTCACTAATACCCTTATCAATCTGTTGTCTCACTTCTGGCGTCATTCTAGCCTCAAAATACGCTTCAAAGTTTGCTTGAGATCCATATTGCATCTCAATTGCTGCTTTGTAAATAGAATTTACTTTTTGATACATGCAAGTTCCTAGTGCTGCACCTCAAATAAGAGTGATTGCACTCAAAGCAACTGCCGTTCCTGCCATCATACCATGACAATTTTCATTTTTACATTTTTCCATAGATACCATTCCATAATAGGGATAAAAAAGCAATACTGAGAAACTCAGTCTCCGCTTCTAATTTGACATTTTGACATCAAGCTAGATAGAAAATCTCCAGGCTCAAAAACATCAAGGAAACGGTGCTTGTTTGCTAGTTCTTTCTCTCTAAAGCTAGAGATTCTGAAAAAGCAGACAAAACGCATCCTCGTGAATACAGATATTAACGAAAAATACAAGTGCTTTTTATCTTAAAAGATTTGACAAAAAGAAGAAAATATGAATTTTATCTTGTTTATTTTTTCTTTGCAAGGATAGTCTCTCCATCAACTACTTTATCTCCTACTTTTGCGAGGACTTCAAAGTTCTTATCCAAGACAATACTTACCTGACTTCCCAGTTTGATGAGTCAGATTTTTTCTCCTTGTTTAACTTCTTGTCCAGGATTTAAAAAGTCAACGATCCTCCTCGCTACGAATCCTGCAATCTGAATTACACGAAATTGATACGCTTCCGGAGTCTCAAAAAGCATACTATGATATTCATTCTGAAAGGTTGAATTCATCGTAGAGTTGCTCCTCATCGCATTTCAAAAGCGACCAGCCACATAAACTTCATCAATCATTCTAGATCCCATGGGAGCTTTTTGATAGTGCACATCAAGTGGCGTCATCATGATTGAAATCAACGTTGCCCCACTTGAAAAACCTTCCGTCCAATCATTGATTACTTTTTTATTTTCCTTATATAATTCTGTTTTATGATTTTTTAGTTCATCTTGCTTGATAATAGCGATAATTTTCCCATTAGCAGGGCTAACAAACATCGTATCATCGTTTGGAACTGCACGAATTGGATCGCGGAGAAAGTAAAATCTATAAAAAGCCCCAATCCCAATCAAAAAAACAAGACTGATCACTAACGACATTTTTAACCACTTCATAAGGTAAAATTCAGGAATAAAAGCTCAATTTTTTCTTTGTCTATTCAAAAAACCAAAAAAAACCTTGCCTTTCCTCTATATATATATATACATAGAATTCAAGCAATTTTTACATTCTATCTCGTAGTGCTATGAAAAAAAGATCGCTTTTATTGACCGGGATGTTGGGACTTCTTGCAATCCCATGAGCCTTTGCGTCAGCAGCTTGTCAGGACATTCAGTTTACTGATGGGCAAAAGTTCTGCTTTGATATCCAAAAATTAAATGCAGACAGATTTCAGGCAAGAATAAGTTCTTCAAATCTGAAATCTCTTTCTGAGCTCTCCTGTAGACTAAAGCTTCCAAACGGAAATGAGGTTGCTCTTCCAAGATGTGAAGGAGAATTTTCGTATGCAGGAAGTGACTGAAGGATTGAACTAAGGGCTGATATCCAAAACTATCGATACGAGCTCGTTGATAATTATAGTTTTAGGAACGGATCGTTTGGCGCATCGTCATCCAATACCTCTCCTTCTTACAGTAATTACCAAGTTGAGTTTACTTCAACAAATCCTAGTAATCCTGCTAGAGATCAACGAGTTGATGTGTCTGTTCGTGTAAGAGGAAACGGATATTCCTACTCAAATTATGACAAAAATATCAGATTCCGTGTAGAGCAATACAAAAATGGTAGACGAGAAAACGCTTCTAGCTACGATTATGAATTGGACAGAACAAGTTATTCTTTCTCTTCCTATGAAAATGGAGAAAAAAGATTTGATCGCTTGGTAAAGTTTAAATCAGAAGGTCAATTCAGATTGTATGCTGAAATCGACGGTGGAAATTCTGTCTTCAGAGAGTTTAATACAACGACTTCTTCATCATCTTCTGAATATTATGCTCCAGAATGGACATCAATAAGTGATAAAAATCCAGATCAAAACAAACGAGTAGATATGACATTGAGAGTAAGAAGAAATGGGTCTGTAAATTACTATGGAGGAGTGGACTTCCGTGTAGAACAATACAAAAACGGTAGACGAGAAAATGCTTCTAGCTATGATTATCAGCTAGATAGGACAAGCTACTACTTCTCATCTACGGATAATGGAGAAGTCAGATTAAATAACTTCGTAAAATTCTCAACCAACGGGGAGTTTAGAGTTGTTGCTCAGCTTCGTGAATACGGGACAGCGACTGCTTATCAAACCTTCAATGTCAACGGTGGAACTTCTTCTAATAATTCTACATACTATAGTGTTGATAATCTTTCAATCAGAGAAATCTATCCTTCTTCTCCTCGCACAGATGAATGGGTTGATCTGACAATAAGAGCACAAGATCGCTACAATAGCAAAGTAGCAAACTACGAAGGAAGGGTAAAGCTTCTCGTAGAGGAGTATAGAAACGGATCATGGAGAACAGCAAGTAGCTCAGATTACCAGCTAGATCAGCAGTATGTAAATTTCTCTCGCTATGACAACGGGGAAAAGACCTTTTCAGACATCGTAAAGTTTAGGACAACAGGAGAATTTAGAATCAGAGCCGAGGATGATAATAGATCAGGAATCTATGGGACAAAGGAGGTTCGTGTATATTCCTCCTCTTCTAATAATAATTCTCGATCCAACTCTTATTACAACTTCACTGACAAAGAGCTTTCTAAAATCAGAGCAGTATCCAACATTTGGAATGATGTTATCGTAGCTCTAGAGAGAGACTATCCAAGACTAAGAAATAGCATGCAGTGGAGAAATCTTTCTTCAGACTTCTATAGAAATATGCAGGACGTCCTAAGAAACGCTAGCTCCGCAAAATTCAGAGGATGGAGTGAGTTCTATTCAGCATTCCAAGAATGGTTTAGTCTTACTATCAGGACAAGATAGTTCCTTTAAGGGTTTACTAACGGTTTCAGTGAAAAAGGAGTAAACCCTTTTTTTATACAGATAAATTCCAAAATGAAGATAAGCATAGACATCTCTTCGGATAAAATCAGAATTTTTGGACTTGATCATCCTATTTTTCTGGAGAGAACAGGAGTTGACGTTGAGCTCGGAAAGGTCTTAGTAAACCTTGACAAAGAGAAAAACCTGACCGAAATACTAGTGCTCAACGGACCATGAGGGTTTACCAACCTGAGGGTAGGCTGCCTAGCACTCAATCTCCTCAAAACACTCAAAAAGAGTCAGCTTTCTCTCTTTTCTCTTTCAAAGATTGAGCTGTATCAGCATTGCTATCGCAAAGCTTGGATCTCTCGTTATGGAGCGATCTATATCGGACAGAAATCCAATGTTCGGCTGCGAGACTTTGAGGAAAATAAGCTCATTTCTCCTGTCAAAAAGGATCAACTCTCAACTTTATCTTCAGAGTATGAAGGGCTTTTCGTAGACCAAGTGTATGAAAGAGACTATTTTGATGAAGCACTTCCCTCTTTAGACTATACCTTTGAACAGCAGGGGCTCTCTTTGCATTTCAAAGAGGAAACCTACCATTTACCTCGAGCAGACTTTGCTCCTCAAGAGGTTGAAATGCTCCAGCCAAACTATATGATTGAACCAAATGTTAACTAATTTTACCATGTATCTTTAGAAATGAAAATCGCACACGCACTTGGAATTGATCGAGGAAGTAAATATATCGGACTTGCTTATACTCCAATAGAAAATTCAGACATCATCTTCCCAATCGGCTATATTATGAATGATGAAATGACTTATTATTATATTGCTGATATTATCCAGAGGTATCATATTAGGAAAATCATTCTCGGTCGACCGAGCAAACAAAAAGACATCCAAGAAAAAATCTCTAAATTTATGGCGTCGCTCAATTACATCATAGAGAACCAAAAAATCGAAATCCTGACGGTAGAGGAGGATTATACGAGCGTCCAATCAGGAGAAATCATCTCCGATTTCAAAAAGAACGCAACGACCGATACGATCAGTGCAATGTTGATCTTGGAAAGACGGAAAAAACACTAATGCAGATCGAAATGATCTCGTGTTGTGGGCATCTCTAGGATGCCCTTTTTTCAACCCTGTTGGATTTCTAGTCTAGGCAAAAATTCCCCACCGCCAGAGCCTCAAGAACACCTCAAAAAAACCCGAGAAATTTGCAAAATTTGCCAAAAACTTTATAATAATGCTGATTTATTTCTCCTTTCAGAAAAGAACATGGCAAATAACGAAAGTTTTCTGCAACAGAATACCGCCGCAGGGGCTGAAATCTCTCATCTCAATGATGATGTAAAGATCAAGGAAATCCTCTCTGAGCAAGAGAAATTGCAGAAGCTCTATAATGAGGTCGTTGCCTATATTCAGCAGCACTCCCAGATGCCAACCGAGGAGATGATTAAATATCAGACCCAGCTCAAACAGCTGAGTGAATACTATCAGCTCAATCAACAAAAGCTCAAAACGCTGGGTTACTCCAACGTTCAGGTTAATAAGAACGTGGTCCTCAAGCAAGGCGCAAGAAAAAATATCTCGATCAAGACGATTCTCTTGGGATGTGGCTCGATTGTGTTTCTCTTTTTGCTAGGACTCATTTTTCTTTTCTCTTACCTCCTAAAGAACCCTCAGCAGCTCTGAGGATTTGCCGGTCTTGGAATTACCGCAGCCGTGGCAAAGGATTTGCTCTCCGGTCTAACCCTAACGGTTATGATCGTAGTCTTGCTATTAGGAATAGTAATCCTGATTATCAACGTCTACAAGGCGTTTACCAAGAAAAATTCTTCTAAATTACGATACTACGCAGGAATCGCACTCTGATTTTTTATTCTGATTCTTGCATTAGTTGCGGGAACCAATGTTCTGACGAGGATCAAGGAGATCAACCTCGCAGCCGTCACCAATCCAAATGAAGTAGTCCTCTTCTACCTCAAAGGCGTGCCTAATGAGAAAAATGAATTTATTCAGATTACGCAGGAGAGACCGATTCCGCTCATTGCTCCGATGAATATGAAGGCGACCGTAATCCGACCGAACTTCCAAAAATTCACGAATATCGAGCTTGGCTCACAAAAGGTGACCGGGCTTCAGCTAGACTGTGGAAACGGCTCAGTCATCAATATGACCCAAAAAAACGAATTTGAAAGACCTTGTTTCTATACCAAAAAAGGAAATTACCTTACCAGACTGATTATCCATTATGAGACTCCAAACAAAGAAAAGAAAACCGTGCCATATGCATTGAGACAAATCGTCGTTGGTTCTGAACTCGTGATCCAGGGACTCAATAAACAGCTCAGTGGAGGACAAAACGAACTCGTTGTAGGACCACTTCCAGCAGAGGTGGAGTTTAAGGCGGACAGAGTCTTTAGAGATTTCAACCTGAGCTCCTATAAGGTACGTTGGGATGGAAATAACGACGGTAATGAAGATAAAATCGATGATGCAACCTTTAGATTCACCTATGATCAGGCAAAGGTCTACTATCCAAAGGTTCGCTTCCCAGAAATCTCAGAAGAATTAACCTATACCTTCCCGCTCAGAGTAGAGCAGTCAGGAATCCCGGTCTGTAAGATAGAACTTTCTGAGAAAACAGTAAATAATTACGATATCTCAGCGTCTTTCTTTGACGACACAGAAAGATTTATCGAGAGTTACTCCTTTGTGGTCCTCGATAAAGCAACGTGAGTTACAATCGATGCATTTAATAAGGGGGATAACGGGATGCAGTTCCCTTATGCGTTCCCAGGGAAATGAACCTATATCGTGAGGATGAACTTTGTCACTACCGATGATAAAAAAGGCTCCTGTGAGACTGAAGCCAAGCTCTTGGAGAAATCTTCTTTCAATGTGAACTACGAAGTGCATGCTTCTTCGCCAAATGATATGACTTACAAAAAAATGGATATGAATCCGATCTTGCAAAAGAAAACCATCGCCCTCCCAGAGATCCCAACCAAACTCAAACTCAAACTCATCAAGATCGAACCTAAAACCTTCAATACCAAGGTAAACGTCTTCTTGGATGATAAACCGGTAGTCTTTACAACCGAGGGTGAATACCTGTTTGATATTACCGATGCCAAGCAACACAAAATCAAGCTCCAAATCCAAGATAAAGTGCGTGGCTTGGATTATGAAGAGAACCTTACGACGATGATTGGCTTGGACGACGTGATAGGAAAGCTCCAAGTGATTGGAGATTCCGTTGGGTTCGAACCATTTGAGGTCACACTTGATGCTTCATCGTCCAGACTAAATGATCCTGCGGATCAGATTACCTATTTTACGTGGGACTTTGGTGATGGACAGCAGCAGCAAAAGGTTTCCAACGGTGTGATAAAGCACAGATACCGCTTTGATTACACCAAAAACAACGGAACCTTCAAACCAAAGGTCACTGTTTATACTCAGAAGTGACGTTCAGTTACCGTAGAGTCAAGTAATCTGGTTGTCGTCAAGAAACAGCTTATCAAATTGGAGATCAATCCAGATTCTCATCCTACCCAAGAAGCCAAAATCTGAGATGTTGTCAGCTTTTCGCTTGATTTCAATGGCTTACCGAAGAAAGTCTCACGAGACTTCGGCGACGGCACCCCAGCCCATGAATGCGAAGGTAGAACCTGCACCGAAATGACCAAAACCCGATCCAAAAAAGGAACCTATCGTATCACTGTAAAGATGGATTTCGAAGATCAGCAATCTATCGAACAGACTATGGAGTTTAGAATCAGAGAGTAGGGACTTCCCCTCCCCTCATTCCCAAAAAAGAGTGGCATTCCGCCACCCTTTTTTCCATTCTTTTTGAAAACTTTGCTTATGCTGTTGCTTCTCCCGTTGTATCTTCTTTCTCATTTGCTTCATCTTCTCGTTCTCCTTCCTCCGTCCATCTATCTTGCTGAGATTTCCTGAGCTTCCACGCTTCCTGCGTCTCCTCTAGAGAGTAGAAGAGGAGAACTCTTTCGCTACCATAGAGAAACTAGCACAAATTGCAAGGGAAAATCCTCCAAAACCTAGAAAAAGCCCCCTTTTGCCGTTGTATTGCTCTTACGACCGAGGGGAAAAGAAAGTAGTGCCATCTTCCATCTCAAAAACAATCAAAAAAAGCACCTCCATACTAGAGGATGCTCCACATGCATATTGCCAGAGAAAAAAGAAGAACCATTCATCTCTTCTTGCCTTACACTTATTCCCAAATTTCAGCAAGCCACATTTTACTCAACCATAAAATCACAAAGCAAATTGCGAGAATTACGAGAAACCACACCGTTGCCCACAAAAATTTACGCCGAGTGAAAGCTTTTTGCTTCAAAAGAAAAATCTGATAGACGACAAAGAGCAGCCCACTAGTCCCGATACAAAATAACGCATAATAGCGATACTCAAAAGAGAACATTGGAGCAAAATATCCGATATAGTCCAAAGAAAGGTTCTCATCCTTCCCCCCAAGAAAACTAAAGGTTGCTACTATTGCTCTCCTCTTTACCACAAAAGAAAGCCCCAAGAGCAAGATCGCAAGCAAGCTCCCTCAAAAATAAAGAGATTTTAACTTTGAAAGCATGATTATATTGAGAAACACTAAAGAAATACAAGTATGCAATGCAGTAAATAGGAGAAAATATTCAAGTCGTCCTGATAAGCTCCTCTATAAAGTAAGTCGGTAAAGGAAAGCATCTTAAGAAACCTCATCTGGAAATACTTCAACTTTAAAGTTCGCTGCCTTTTTCACTCTATTAATACCTAAATCCGAAATGGTGTCGTCTCGAAAATATACCCAGTCTTTATCATGTCAGATATAGTCTTCATAGTAATGTGCCCCATTCCAAAATCCAGGACGTTTCCCTCAATGCCCATAGGTTAGCGGAGCGTAAATATCATTTTCTCGCCCGTGAAAGGTTTTGTCTTGAATGGCTTTGAAGGAGCTTTTATCAACAGGAAACTTGAAAGGTGTAACAATAAGATAGCCATCAGCATATCCTACCAGTCCGATAATTGCTTGCGTCCCTGCATACTGGAGAGGAATATATCCAGGCAGGCTACTTTTCTTGGTAGCGATCAAGCCATAGTCAAGAAAAAGGTTATCCTTATCCTCTCCATGAAAATCTATGGGGTCTGGAGCGTAAGGAGTTGAATCTGAATGTGGATAAGAGTAGGCTTTATAAGTCGCTTTATCCTTCTCCGCGATTTCGAGAGGGAGGAGCTCAACATTTCGAGAAGGATCATTGGTATAGGTATCGTTTCACTCAAAAATCCAGAAGTTCTTCAGTGCTATCTTCCTGATATCTTCATATCCTGTCCACGAAAGCTTGGTGTAAGACTTCGGGCGAAATGGAGTTTCAGAGGTGGCTGAAGGATTTGAAGTCACCTGCTGTGGCTCTTTAGTAGTTCCCGTTGAAGTTTGATCGTGTTCCTTGTGAGTTCCTGTCGAAGCGTCTTGTCCTGTGAGAGCTACTTGCGAAATAGGGGATTCCGGTTGCTGGGAGGAGTGCTCTGGATGAGAAGTAAGGGAGCATCCAGTCAAGAGTATCCCTCAAACGATACTCAAGAAGAGGGGAGATGGTTTCATAAGGAGTTTTTCATAGAAAAATAAAACTCCCTAGAATATACGCTAGGGAGTTTAAATATCAAGACAAAGTATGATCTTCATCATGACTTCTTCACATGGACTTCAGGATGAGAGATATGGGGGCAGGGAAAGCTTCGTTGTACAGAGCGAACATAGGCTTGTTTCCGATGGCAATCTTCCATGCCCATCCCTTTCCCTCAACACGCACCCCCCTCATCACACAAAAAGAAAGCTGATGCTTTGACTTTCGGACGGAAAGCGATATACTGGAAGGAGTCAGATTTTTGCTTTTTACTTGCCTTTCCTTCCTCCTTTCATCAAAAAAGGAGATACTTGGGCATCCTTTATCTTCCAAAACAGCATAATGAAAGTCAGATTTTCCCTTCTTTTGCTTAGCATTGATAGGGTTGAGTCTCAGAGAAATTAGTAGCTAAAACGAGAGTTCGTCACTCTCCTTGAGAGTAAAAAAACCAAAAATCTGAAGGCAATCCCTCATTCTCCTTCAGATTTTTTCTTTTATGCTGCTTCATTCTGCTAGTGCTTCGCTCACAGCTTTTACAAGCTTTGCCCTCGTGCGGAGAGCTGGGTGAGCAGTGCACGATAATCGATCGCTTCAGCGAGGAGCTTGCACGCAGCTTCTTTATCAAAGGCACGGGTTTCCTCGCCCACCCTATCAAACGGCACTTTCAAGAGTAAGCGTGGCAGTCTAAACGCATCAGCTACTGTTTCCACGCCTCGAGCCTCCATCTCGACGAAGCCTTCACTGCCGAGCGGTTCCAAGAGGGGAGTTTCTGAGGATCGGACGCTAGCGACGGGAGCGAATTGGAAGGGGAGAGGAGGAAGGAGCTCCTTGCCCGTGTGCAAGTTTTTGATTCTAGCGACTTGGAAAGGCGTTTTTGCGATGTTTGCAGGAGATCGGTAGCCACAAACCCCAAGATTGATCAGAAAAAAGTCTGAATCTTGCTGTTCGGTCAGGAACTTCGTCAAGGAAAGGATGGTCGCATAGTTACCAACCCCGGTGCAGAGGTAATGGAGGGAAAGCTTTTGTTTGAGTTGGAGCTGTTTGATCTGCTGTTTCACAGCTTTCAGCTCTCAAGGGGTTGCACAGCAGAATAAAAGGTGCATCGGAGCAGGGAGAGGATAAAACTAGTCAAGGTTTCGGTAGCGTTTGAGCTGTTCTGGTTGCAGCGTTGGCGAAACACGGACCGTCGGGAGCTGATAACGTCTCTTCATCTGCAAAAACGTTCAAGGCTGGGTCGTGCGAGCAAAAAGATAGCCCTCTTTTACGAGTTTCAAGACCCTGGCATCATACCTTCCTGCCGGATAACAGAAACTAAGAACAGGAAGTCCGATTTCTTTTTCAATGCGCGCCTTAGACTCAAAGACTTCTTCTCTCAGACGCTTGCTTCCCAGCGATGCGAGGTTGCTATGGCTTACCGAATGCGAGCCGATTTCAAAGCCTGCGCTTGCAAGCTCTCTGATCTGGTCTCGAGTTGCGAATCTCGGATCCTGATCAGGTTTCCCCGCGATAACAAAAAAGACTGCCTTGGCGTGATGTTTTCTCAGCACAGGGAAAGCGTTGGTATAATGATCCAGATGCCCATCATCAAAGCTCAAAATTACTGCCCTTTTTGGCGGGGTTTGTCTGCCCTCGACGATGGCTTTGAGGTCTCGGAAGGTCAGCGGGGTAATAGCATGCTCCTCAAAGAAGTCAAGGAGTTTATCAAGCTTCTGCGGGGCATAAGACAGCCTGTAGCCGAGCTGATCTTTCGTCGTTGCGGGAATATCCTGGATATAATGAAACATAAGAATCGGGAGCGTGAAGCTTTGCTGCTCCTCTTGCTTAGTCCGGTGCTCTTCAGGGGAGAAGTTCTCGAGCTGTTCCCTCCAAACCATTCTCGTCAAGGCTCTAACTTGGGCTGCTTTTGAAGCAGGCGGGCAGAGCGCTGCTTTGAGTTTGCCTTCCGCTCACCAGAACGCAAGCAAAACGCCTCCGATCCCGAGGAAACAGGCACTTAGCACGAGCAAAATCTTTGATTTTTCCATCACTGCCTCCAAAATAAAACGCAGAAATACTCACTATCCTAGCATAAACCAAAAAGAAGTAGAAGAATCCTGACTAAATCCAAGTTCTCCTGTATTCACAAGTTGTCCCACTGCGGATTCTCCAAGCTCCTTTGGCAAGAGCTGATTCAAAATCGTGAATGCTGGGAATGCTTCTTGCTCTGCTTCACTCATCTGTTTGTCCAACAGGTGTGCAACGAGCGTTTCAGATTGAGCTTTGCACGCTTGCATAGGCAAACCGTCATAGCAGTTACTCACGACCAAAAGTGAGTAGTCCTTCCCCAAAAGCTCTTTCAAGAGTGCGAGCAGTTCGGTCTGCTTGACTCCCTGCCTGATGAAAATAACGAGATGTTCTTGGTTAGGATTGATCACGCCAAGGTAGCAGAAGAGTTTATCAAGGTAAGGGTAAAAGTTTTCTTTTGTCTGCGCTAAGCCATGCTGAGCAAAGAGCTGAGAAGGCTGATTATCGACGTTTCGTAGCCTTCCAAAGTGCGGACCAATTTCGCCAGTATAGAGCATCACCGGTTCTGGCAACTCCGCTACTTGAATAAGGGCAATAATCGGTTTCTTCTGATCGAAAGTAAGGAGAATACTTGAGAGAAAAATCATTGTATGAAACTCTAAATCCCACGGACAAACTGCATATTGGAAATCTCTTTGAGGAGTCCCTATCAGTTCTTTCGCTGAAAGGGTATTGACCATGATTTCATCGAGGAGTTGTTCGTAGTTCATTGTTAGCGTTGAGGTTAGAAAAAAAATAAAAAGCTTTTTGTTTACTAATTCACGACCGAGCTATAGAATCTCATCACTTGAAGGACGAACCTATCAGCGAGTCTGTATCTTTTCTCTCGTTCTTCTTGGCTCATAAAGACAATAGAGGCACTTTCGATCCAAAACTGTCTAAAGATATCACTAATTTCCACCTTGAGTTGGTCGATCTGCTGTTTGTCGAGCTGTTCATAGATCAGGATGAGGTCCATTCCGATCTGCTTCCCAAACCTGTCCCCCCAAAAATAGCGAACGATCTGGTGCTGTTGCTTTTCAAAGAGCGTCACCAAGTTTTGCTTGAGATCCTCAAAGAAAAGCTCCTTAAAAAGAGGCAAAAGCGGAGGATAAATCGTAATGACCCATCAGGTATGCTCTTTTTCAACGCCCAAGACTCCTGCTTCATTTAGACTGTCCACTTGTTTTTTGATTGCTGGGAAAGTCCATCAGATTTCTGTTTCTAATGCCCTCATGGAAACGCCCTGCCTTCTGAAAATCAGATATTTGAGGATGTCTACTTTCGTTTTACTACCAAAAAGTTTTTCAAGATTCATTACAGCGAAGGAAGAAGAGAAAGATATCCGTAAATCTGAGCCACTGAAAAATTAACCACGAGAGGAGTGTATTGTTTTCGTGCGTGATTTCAAGGGGGATTCTGTTTTTTTTCTTGTGTTCTTTAAGGCTTTGAGTTTTGCATCAGCCAGTTGCGAGAGATTAAAGCACAATTCTGAGAGAAGATACAGGTCGTGCCACTTCACAAGGCGTTCTAGTGGCGTTCATGGTTTAAATGCAGCGAAGTCTAAGCACAAATGGATCCCGTAGTGCTTGCTTCCTTTCCGTTCTGGAATATGCTCGGCATAGACAAAATCTAAGTGAATCTTTGCTCAATTGAGATGGTTCGTTTTCTGAATTTTGGGCGACAAGATAAAGTCTCTTTGCACTTCATAATCCTCAAGTTTGAGTGCTAGACCAGAGGAAGTAGAATGGTTAAGCACATTTCTCAAGAATCTAATCGTCTGTTCAAAAGGGAAATATTGATCCTGGAGCTGATCTTTGAGAAAATTCCTCAGGACGGCATCATTTTCTATAATTTCTCTCATCACAGAGAAAATCCCCTTAAACGCACTAATTTCAATCAAATAGCCATAAACATTCCTCTTGTCCGGATGCTTGTGAAGCGAGCTGAGCAGCTGCTTAATCAAGGATTCTTTAAGTCCAAAGGAGGAAGAAGCCCCAGTCCTGATAGGCAGATCCATAGCTAAACTTGAAAGGTCATTTGTCAAAATAACCTGTTCCATAAACTTCCCCAGCGAGAGAAAATGGTAATAGCCTTGCAGTAATTTTAGCATAATGTGTTCCAAAAGTTAAAAAATCTGAATTTTGATACTGATCGTATTCGTCGTTTGGTTGGTAGAGATGCGTGATTGATAGGTAATTCCCTTGGCAAAATCTGCTTCAAACTGTTTTTCATTAAAAGCATCGCCTTGAATACCAAGGATCTCAACATTCTTTGGAAAATAGAAAATCGCTTTAGCTTCCCACCATTTGAGAGGAATCGTAGGATCAGGATTCTTTGGCTGTAATGCAAGAATGTGACGTTCTCTATCGGTCATTTCGATTCAGTAACTCTTCTCTAGTGCAAAGATCTCATCTTGATAGGTCTTGGGAATATCAAGCGTATAATTAATGTGGAGGGTATAGGTTCCCGGTGAAAGTGTATGAATATCAAGCTTTCTTTCTTCTGTGGAGAGAAGGACATTTCCTTGAGGTCCTAGCACCTCTACCTGTTTTTTGACAAATCCGTCAGACTTATTAAACGAGCTATTAATATGGAAAAAGTAGAAAAAGTCTGGATTATACACATTGGTCAGATCGTAGTCTTTCAAGAACGTTCGCATTTCATCAGAGACATTGGAGAGATAGATATTGATAAATCCCTTATGCAGAAGCTCTTGAATGTTGTTGATCGTAGACTTTGCAAGCGTAAGAGCATTATCTTTCAGATAGCGTTGAAGATCTTTGATATAAAACTCCTTCTTATTACTCCTATTCTCTCCTCTAATAAGATCGACATTAGCATTGACAAATTGCCATTCTCGCGTTTTAGAGCGAAAGGCAGGCAGAAGATAGGTAATTAATTCTGAGTCGAGAAAGATAATTCCCTTGATATTCTTTTGAAAAAGCTGATTCCATTGCTCCTGATTAAACATTTTCTCTCTTTTCTGCGGATCAAAAGCAGTATGGAAGATCTTTTCATAGAGCTGTTTCAGATTGCGTCAGTCTTTATCTGTGAATCAGAATTTGTTCCCTCCGATAAATCACGCAGCTTTCTCTGTCAGAAATCCCTGAGTTCGTTCAGGCAGAGGAACACGGGTATTAGGAGCAAGCATATCAGGGAGATAGGAATCAATAATCTGCATATCGACAATATGCCCTCCAGAAAGGCTAATAAACGCAAAAGATCCAAAAAATCCCCCATTAGGACGAGATTCATTACTGTTTTGGAGAGGAACAAGGTAATTAAAACGCTGATCTTTCCCGAGGAGTTGGAAAATTTCTTCTCTTAGTGGTCGTGCATCTGAAAGCATCTTCAAAATCCTCTTATAGTTCCCAAATCCTAGTTTTGTAAGGTAGTCTTTATTCTCTTTCGCATAGCTCCAAAGTGCAGTAAGTTCTTCTTCTCTAGTTTTTAGGACGTTAGCACCAGACAGGTAATCTTTTATGATGAGATCAAGCTGCAAAATCTGACGAGCTACCTCCGGGTCAACAACCCAAAAATAAGAAGCAACCTGAGGTAGTTCAGTGAAGATATCAATCTTATGATTTGAAAAAAACCGCTCAGTAATTTTTGAATACAAAGAAAAAACAGTAAAACTCAGCACCAAAAGCGAGAGAAAAACCGTATGCAAAACAAACTTTCCAAAAGAAATTGACTCCTTTTTCAGTGGTTCAATTCCGATTTTTTTCATTTTTACAGCAAAATAAACAGAGGAAGTTTAGTATTTTCCCCAATAATTGCAAGCGTTCTATAAAAATCAGAGGAAAGCTTGACCTTTTGAGTGCTTTCACTATAAGAGATTCTGCTTTTACTTTTATTAGAAAAATACTGATGAAAAAACTAGTTCTTCTCCGTCATGGAGAAAGTACTCGAAACCAAGAGAATAGATTTACTGGACGAACGGATGTTGATCTTACCGAAAAAGGGCTCCAAGAAGCTAAAAAAGCAGGTGCACTTTTGAAGGCTGAAAATCTCCACTTCTCGAGAGCTTTTACCTCTTATCTCAAAAGAGCTATCAAGACCTTAAATACCGTGCTAGATACGATGGATTTGGATTGGATCCCTGTAGAAAAATCTTGGAGACTCAACGAAAAGCATTATGGAATGCTCCAGGGGCTCAATAAAGCCGAAACCGCACAAAAATACGGAGACGAACAGGTACTTCTTTGGAGAAGGAGCTACGATATTCCGCCAACTCCACTTGAAAAAGACGATCCACGTTCTCCTTTTCAGGATCCTCGTTATGCGAAGGTAGCTCCTCAAGACTTGCCACTAACAGAATCCCTTAGAGACTGTGTAGGTCGTGCATTGCCCTATTTGCAGGAAACGATATTGCCAGCACTAGAGAGAGAGGATACGATTTTGGTGGCTGCACATGGAAATAGTTTGAGAGGAATTATTAAGGTGCTAAAAGGAATGTCAGACGAAGATATTCTAAAGCTCAACCTCCCAACAGCAGTCCCTTATGTATTTGAATTTGACGATGAAATGAAGCTTACGAAGGATTATTTCCTTGGAGATCCAGAAGAGGTGAAAAAACTGATGGAAGCCGTAGCAAATCAAGGGAAAAAAGCATAACTCTCCAAAATCCTATTCAGACTTCTGAATCTTTTATTTGTTTATACATAATGTAAATGACCTTTCAAAAAATAGCACTTCCTTATCCAAAAGATGCACTCGCTCCTTATATTTCTGAGGAAACGATGAGCTATCACTATGAAAAACACCATCAGGCATATGCTGATAAACTTAATCAATTGATCGAAAATACCGATTTCGCTGCAAAGAATATAGTAGATATTGTAAAAAACTCAAATTGAGCATTATATAATAATGCTGCTCAGTTTTGGAATCATAACTTTTTCTGGAATTGCTTGAGTTCAAAACATGACCAAGTTCCTAGTGGAAAATTGGCAGAACTCATTGATCAGAATTTTGGATCTTTTGCTAGTTTCAAAGAGCAGTTTATTTCTTCAGCAGTTGGAAATTTCGGTTCTGGTTGGACTTGGCTAGTCTTGAATCAAGAAGGAAAATTAGAAATTCTGAATATGTCGAACGCTCAAAATCCGCTTCACTTGCCAGTAAAAATCCTTCTCGGAGTAGATGTGCGAGAGCATGCCTATTATATTGATACGAGAAATAATAGAGGAGCATATTTGGAGAATTTTTTCCATGTGATCAATTGGGATTTCGTTGCTGAAAATTTGGGGTAAGATATTAAAAGCCTGAATGGAACCTTTCGTTTTTTTGGGAGGCTGTAGTGAGATAAAGAATAATACCTTTTTATCCTTGCTTTAAGTCTTCCTTTTTTTATCATCTTTTATGGCAAATGTAAATCGCTGTTATGATGCATAACGACTATGGTTTATCTTTTTTTAAATTCAGAAATGCTGCTCCTAGTAGCCACATTTTGAGAGTATAACAGACTTTTGAAAAAAGACAAGTGTTTGCTACAAAAACTTTTTGTTTAACTTGAAAGAAAGCCAAAAATCATTACATTTACCTGCGATAGATTCAGTTTTTTTATTTGTTTAGCTCCAGTATTTTGGCAAGAAGAAAAACTCAGAGGAGAACAGCAAGATCCTTTACGGTGAATAAAAATCATATTTGATTTGGAATGATTTCCTTGGGAGTGCTCTATTTTTTTTCCAGAGCGATGGCACAAGGCTCTCCAGTATTCGAGTTTTTTACCAAATATAGTAAAATCGCTTTTTGAGAAGTCTGATTGCTTTTCTTTTTCTGATTGTGTATTGTGATTGGGCTCCTCATTTTGGCTAAAGGACATCTGACCAAATTCCTAGTAAAATACTTTTTCTCAGTCTTAATGCTGACTTCTGCCTGGCTAAATATCCGCTTACGAGATATTACAACCCCTATTAAGTGGCTTGAAAACTGAGGATATTTTTCATGGCCCTTAATCCGGCTCTTAGAAAGAGGGCTTAAAAACGAGACAGGAAGCTATATTACCGCGATTAAGGCGATTGTTATCGTTCTTCTAGTGCTTTTGGTTGGGTATTTGCTTTATATTTTCAATGTCCGCCTGCCAAAACTTCCCAAAATCAATATCGAGACTCCTGATACTCCTATCAAAAAAGAAAAAAAAGCTGACTCCAAAGAACAGGAAAGACCTACGATTACGATTACGAGACCCGAAATTTCTACCGAAGCAATTATGGAAAAAGTTTCTCAAGCCACCGGAAAAATCGCCAAGTCTAGCTCTGGTTCAGGTTCAGGCTCTCTTCTTAAGGAAATGTTTAAAGCCAAAGTAGAGCAGAAGATTGAAGAAAAAAAGCCGAAACCAGTGATCCATTATTCAGGAGATAAACCGACTTTTGGGACTTCGCTGCTAGAATCCACACTTGGACAGGAACAAACGATTGATGAAAATTTCCTCGTAGAAAAGGCACAAGCTTTGCAGACCAAGCTTGGAGAGTTTGGAGTTCCGATTGCGATTGAGGGCTTTGATATCGGACCTTCTATCGTGCAGATCAAGATTAAACCTGATGAAGGAATCAGAATTTCTGCTATTGAAGGGCTAGCAAATGATATCAAGCTTTCGCTCAAATCTAAATCACTCAGAATCATCGCTCCGATCCCAGGAACCGACCTCGTGGGAATTCAAATCCCCAATCCAAAGCCAAATATGGTGAGGCTCGGAGATGTGATTAATACCAGCGAATTTTCTACGGAAATGAAGAAGAATGCGACCAATCTTTCATTGGGGAAAGGGATTGATGGAAGTGTGCAGGTGAGACCGCTTGAAAAGATGCCACATTTGCTCGTGGCTGGTGCGACAGGAAGTGGAAAGTCCGTAGGAATCAACGACTTTATCGTTTCACTGATGTTTCAGAATACGCCTGCTGAACTCAAGTTTCTTATGGTTGATCCGAAGCAAGTTGAACTGGAGATGTATTCAGGTTTGCCGTATTTGCTCGCTCCGATCGTGTATGATAGTGGGAAAGCGATCAAACTCCTTCAGCGAACGGTTGAGGAGATGGAAAAGAGATACACGACGCTCAAAGACCAAAGAGTAAGAAATCTGGATGAATACAACGAAAAGATGAGTGCCGAAGGACAAGAGAAAATGTATCGTATTGTCTTTATCATTGATGAAATGGCAGATATGATGCTTTCTAGCTCTGCCAATAGAAAAGAAGTTGAGAACTGCATTAACCGTCTTGCTGCAAAAGCTAGAGCCGTGGGAATCCATCTTATCCTCGCAACACAAAGACCATCTGTGAATGTGATTACTGGTTTGATCAAAGCGAATATCCCCACGAGAATTGCCTTTGGAGTGGTTTCCGAAGTAGATAGTAGAACGATTCTCGGTCGTAAAGGAGCAGAAGACCTCGTTGGAAAGGGAGATATGCTCTATATGGATCCAAGTACGAAATTCCCAATCAGAATTCAGGCTCCGTTTATCGCGACAGAAGAGATTGAAAAAGTTGTTGCTCAGCTGAGAAATAAATATATGCAAGGATTAAGTGAAGACGATATCTATAATCAGGAAATTATTGCAGCATTAGAAAGCAGACTAGAAACCGCGAAAGGTTCCTTTGCTGGAGGGGATTCTGGAGATGATGAAGACCTCGTCAATCAAGCCATCCAAGTCATCGCTGAAACCAGAAAAGCTTCCGCAACCTTGCTCCAGAGAAAGCTCAATGTGTGATTTGCAAGGGCTGCAAGAATTATGGATATTTTGGAGGAAAGAGGAGTGATTGGTCCTCAAGAAGGTGCAAAACCGAGAGATATTTTCATCTAAAAAAAGCCAGAATCAAAATACAGAGAACTGCAGTTAAATCTCCAATAAAACCTGCTCTCTTGAAAAAAGCAATAATTAGTAAAGAAACCCAGGATAGATCCATCCTGGGCTTTCTAAATTGTTGTGAATCCTAGTCATTCGTCGGATTCTTCGTAGCTCGGCAGCAATCAATGACAGCATCTGCCATGGTTTTCCCACTTCCCCATATACAAGATTCGGTTGCACCTGCCCTACACAGGAATCCAACTTCCTCATGAAAAAAAATCCGAGTAACCTTCCAAAGGAAGATATAAGAATCAAATCTATCCTTAGAGATTTCGTTCAGGTCTACCAAACCAACGAAGCTTTCCACCGTTTGGTTAGGTGCGACTCCAGTATTCCAAGGTCCACCAAGAAGCTCTTGATTTGCCCGTTGAAGTGCAACCTGAACACGAAAGCCCTCTGCACAGACCAAAACTTTCTCTCCTTTCTCAATTCTGACCTCGCATAAACCTCTACCATTCCGAAATGAGATGGTCATCCCAGCTCCAGCTTGAAGTGTAGCTTCAATAGCGGGATACGAATGATAGCAAGAACATTCTTTAGTTGGCATAATGATTATTTTTTTTGATTAGTATTCATTTTTTTTAATTCACGTTTTGTAATATATTTAAATATAGAGAGAAGTCAATATAAAATAAACTTCATTAATTATAACACAAAAAGCCACCAATAGTTAAGATAACAAATAGGAGTTTAAATCATATTCCTTCAGCTATCTCCTTCAAAAAATTGCCCAAGCCTCCTCATAGTCAGCAGCAGTAAGCCCTTTTGAATGATAAGTAGGGGTGGATGCTACTTTATTGGTTGTTTTGCTTGTTAGAGCTGAAGCTGCATTCTGCTTGTGAGAAGGTTTTTTAATTTCGTGAGTTTCGACTGGGATTTTCACAGTTGGTGCTTGAGCTTCTTGAGTTTCTTGAGAAGCTTCTTTACTTGTATCTAAAGTTTCTTTAGTACTGAGAGAGGATTCTTTCGCTTCATAAGAAGTTTCTTGAGCTTCAAGGACGATCTCTTGCTTCATACCGGAATTTTGAGCGTTAATCTGATTTTCTTTATCTCATGATTGCGCAGAAGGAGTCGTATCTTGACTGAGAATAACAAGTTCTACAGCTTTAGAACCTGAAGATAATCCACTCTCTGAAGAGGATTCACTATCTTTCCTAAGTATCGGAGCTTGAGTAGCTGAGTTATCTGAATTTTTAATATGATCAGAAACATTCCCTGACAATACTTTCAGTTCATTAGTAGACGCTCTTTCCTCAAGAAGAGGAGCCTCAACATCATTTTTTAAAAGATAAACATTGACAAAGTTTACTGAACGTGCAGGAACTCCTTTCATCCACTGTAAGAAACGTTCTCATTGGAGAGGATTTAACCGCTTATAAACAAAGAAAACTACCAAAAGAAAAAGAAGGAGCAGGATGATTCTTCCAATATATCTCCTAAAGATACGGATTAAAAGCAAAAGTATTAAAACAATAATAATCCAAAACCAGAACGTTGTTGACATTCTCACTATCACAGAGAAATAAAATTGCACGAAAGATACGGAAATAGCAGAAAAAGTCAAGTGAGAAAATGCTGTTTTTTATATTTTGAAACCATAAGTAGAAAAATCAAGTGCTTGGACCATCCATTTCGGAAATAATTTTTTGAGAAAAAGTTTCCTATGCTCCTCTGTCGTTCCAAATGTCTGAATCTTGGAGTAGTGTTCCTTTGTTCAGTAACCCTTATGTTTTTCTAATCAATACGCAGGATAGTGATGAGAGAGCTCTTCTAAATACTGATCTCTACTAACTTTAGCGAGAATAGATGCAATAGCAATCTCTTTGACTTGAGCATCACCATGGACAATTGTTTTTGTCTCAATCTCCAAGCATTTTCAAAGTCAAAAATCTGATTTCCCATCCAGAATTAGCCTTATTTTCTCTTGATGCCTATCCTCATACTCACGTATCAAATCCTTCAGTTCAGAAAGAATAAACTCTTGCTTCAAAGTCCTTTTCATCAGAGGACAAATCAGCTGATAAAGCCCCTTACAGATCGCAATGCCAATCGCTTGAGTAACGCCATAGCAATCTATTATCGCCGCTTCAACGCTCGCAATAGCAATGGAAATTTTTTTTCCCTCCGCTAAACTTTGAATCTCAGAAAACGCAAGTTGCCTTTTTTTCGCAGTCAATTTTTTGCTGTCTTGGAAAAGGGGATGCTTGGCGAGAGCTTGAGGAGAAAGTCTGTTGATCACGAGCCCAATATAAAGAGGTCAGAAAAGCGGTCCTCTTCACGCCTCATCAAAAAAAATATCCATCCCTAATACCCAAGCTAAAGAAATAATTGTATTCGCTATCTAAAAAAGAAATATGTTTTACACTTCCATCTTAGTTAATAGTCCAGCAAGTCCAATCATCGCTCCATTATCAGTAGAATAAACCTTTTTCACAGGGATAAAAAACGGACAAGCAAGCTGTTTTTTACTTAAAAGCTCTGGGATCGCGTTGCAAAGCCTAGTATTTGCCGACACTCCTCCCGCCAAAGCCAATGCTTTCGCTCCAAAATGTTCTCCTGCCTGAATAAGCTTCTTGGAAAGCACTTCCACGACAGCTTCCTGAAACTCATAAGCAATATCACAGACAAGTTCCTCAGTCAGCGCGATTCAGTCCCTCTCTAAATGTTCCAAAAGAAAAGAAACCTGACTTTTCATCCCAGAAAAACTAAATTCAAATTTCTCATGAGCGAGGAAGATTCTCTTAAATTGAACGAGAGGATTAGGTTTCCCGAGAGAAGCTTTCTGAGAGATTCGGAGTCCACCAGGATAAGGTCCACCGAGCATCCTTGAAACCTTATCAAAACACTCTCCAGCAGCATCATCAAGTGTCCAACCAACTTTCGTAATACGGAAGCCTGAAAATTCAAAAGAGCCAAAATTCTGTCTAGATTCAGCATCTTCTCTTTTTTCTATCAGATAGATATCATTGTGCCCTCCTGATGCCGTCAAGATAACCAAAGGAAATGATAGTTCTTCAGGTTTCCTCTCAAGTAAGATAGAAAAAATATGCCCCACAATATGATGAACCGGCACTACTTCTTTCCCAAAAAACGCTCCCAATTCATAGGCAACGGTCTTCCCTACTACGAGTGATCCGGGCAAACCAGGCTGCGTTGTTACCGAAATAAAATCAACTTTCTGGATTTCGTCAAATCAAATTGTCTGCAAAAGAGCAATAATCTTCTCACTATGGAGTCTCGAAGCAAGCTCAGGGACCACTCCTCAAAATTTTTGATGCTCCTTGATCTGGGAATAAGCAAGGAGCTGTTCCACCTTAAAACTTCAGTCTTCATAGTTTACTAATGCAAGCGAGGTATCATCACAGCTGGTTTCTATAGCAAGTGTTTTCATAAATATAGCATAGATAAACGGATAAAACTATAAGATTCTTCATCCAAAAATCCAGATGATTATTCTCAGATTTTTCTGCTTGCAATTTGTAGTTACTTCTGCATACTGAGACCAGCTTTTTTGCTTTTTATTTCTCTAGGTTATTATGCTCCGAGCAGTGGGAGTTTTCCTTATTTTTCAGCTGGGATATCATATCTTAGTTACTATTTTCGACTATGGAATCGGACGGATTGACCAGTCAACCTTGGCAATGCTTAGAGATGGAGCATGGATTTTGTTAACGCTTATTATTTTCTTGCTCAATACCAGACATCGGAAAGCATACTTCCAGCAATGGCGAAAAGTTTTCTGTGCTTTTGGGGCAGTGCTGATATTTGGTATTCTGACTTCCTCCTTTCTTTCCCATAAAGGTATTAGCGACATTCTGATCGGCATCAAATACGGCCTTTGGCGAATGCTAATCTTGCTTACAGCGAGCGGGATCGGCTTCTTCTCAGCACAGCAAAAAACCAACCTCACTCCTGTTACCAAACGAATCAAACGATCGCTCCTAATCATAGTCCTACTAGGGCGAATCCGACAGCTTGCCAAATTACTCTTCCCTGACTTCTTTTTCTCCCTAGGCTATGGCAAACTCGACAATTTCCATTTCGGCTCCCATCCTCCCATCTATTATCTCACAGGAGAAAACGGCATTCTCAGGCGACAGGGACTCTTCGCTGGTCCAAATAATTACGGCTATTTCCTTGTGCTCTTCCTCCCTTTGATCCTGCACTTCTTCCGCCTCAGGAATCCAAAGCGAAGTTTCAATCGACTCAAAACCCAACGACAGCAATCCCTTGTCCTCCTGCTCTGGTTGATTACCTTGGGCGCAACATTATCTAGGGCTGCACTCGTTGGAGCAGTGATTGTATTGATGCTGACTCAGTTCTCTTTCCTCAAAAAAAATAAAAAGCTGATGCGAGGACTAGGAATCGTGTGTTGCCTCGGATTGCTTGGTTTCTCAGTTCTCAAACGAGACTCAACGATCGCACACTTAGCCGCCAAATTCAACGGTCTACTTGAGGTTGCCAACCATCCTCTTGGCTTCGGACTTGGAAGCTCTTGACCTGCCGTACACCACAGTGGTAATCTCCTTCCAGAGAATTATTATCTTCAATTAATGCTTGATCTGGGGACAGTTGGTTTTCTGCTCCGATGTGGAGTGATGCTCTTGCTCGGACGCCAGCAAAAACAGTTCCATCACTCCTTTAGAGGAGACCGTACTTCCGAGGAATGGCAAAGTTTTCGTGCTTTGCAAAGGGGAATGCTCGCCTTTCTTGTAATGGGGCTTTTCCTTCACGTCTTTGAAGATAGTATGGTAAATTATTTGTTCTTTATCCCTTATGGTTGCATACTAGGGTATCTTTCAGCTCAGCTCCCTTCGCAAAGGGGATAATCCTCAAAAATGCCAAGCTAAAAAACGCTTTTTATTCCATAGGCTAACAATCCAATGCTTGAACTAGAACTAACCTTCCTACTCAAGTCATTCCCTCCTGCCTTTGTCGAGGAAGTTCAGACCGGAAACTATCAAAACATTAAATCCAAAAAAGAAATACTTGATTACTATTTTCCCCGAAGCCTGGATCATCCAAGGATCAGACTCAGAAAAAACGGCGAAACTTTTGAGCTGACTAAAAAGCTGGCACTGTCCACAACGGACGCTTCAATTCAAGAGGAACAAACCCTAGTATTAACTGCAGAGGAATATCAATTCTTTGCACAGCTCGAGGGAAAGAAAATCCATAAAACCAGATACCGCTATGAATATCTTCCAAGTGAATTTGCTGAAATTGATGTTTTTCACTGAGAATTATCCTGATTAGTTCTGGTAGACTTTGAGTTCCAAGACCTAGCCCAAAAAGACAACTTCTCAAAACCAGAGCGATGTTGATGAGATATTACACAAGATGCCACTATTGCTTGAGGAATCCTCGCAGGGAAAAGCTACCAAGACATCCTGCCCCTCATCCAAAAGTACGACTATACTCCGCTCTTTTTAACATAAAGCGATTCTGAGATGCTTTCCCATCTGCTTATTTCCACCCTGAAAAAACTAGACCGCTTTCTAGCTCGAATCACTATTGGACTCATCCGTTGCTATCAGGCAACTCTCTCGCCTGATAAGGGTCTGCTTTCCTTCTTTCTAAAGGGAAGAATCTGCGGACATGAACCCCATTGTAGTGCATACGGCTTGAAATGCTTGCAAAGATACGGATTTTGGCACGGTTTGCCAAAAATCTCAGATAGAATTTTACATTGCACACCAACCATGCAAAAGATATATGATCCTGAATATTACCGCGTAGTTTTCTTCTCCAGTGCTCCAATCGGCACTCCATTTTTAACTGCCTTGCACCAGGACCCGAGATTTGAAGTTGTAGGCGTCGTGACTCAGCAAGATAAGCCTGTTGGCAGAGGGCTCAAACTCACTCCAAACGTGATCAAACAGACCGCGCTTGAGCTGGGCTTCGAGGAGCAGCAAATTCAAACTCCTCGCAAGATCAACCTTGAAACCTCTATTGAAGGCAAAAACTTCTACGATCGATTGCAAGCAAAATCACCTGATTTCTTGGTAGTTATTGCGTATGGGAAACTCATGCCTGTGAGCCTTCTTGAGCTCCCAACTTTTGCTCCTATCAACGTGCATGGTTCACTCCTTCCTCAATATCGTGGAGCAAGCCCGCTCCAGTCCGTTTTCCTTGATCAGCAAACGCAGACAGGAATCACCGTTATGCATATGGACGCAGGAATGGATACCGGAGCGATCGTCGACCGCTTTGCATTCAAGCTCCCTTTTGACCGAACCGTCAAAACCCTTATCGAAAAGATCCAAGAAACCTGACCAGAATTCCTCAATGATACCCTCCGATCCTATGCAAAGGGAGCTCTTCACGCAACTCCTCAGGATGAAAGCAAGTCCACGACCTGTCAAAAGATTACCAAACACGACGGTGAAATTGCGCCATCGACTGACTCTCTTGCCAGCATCTATGCTAAATATCGTGCCTACGCACTCCGACCGAAAATCTGGTTTACCCACCAAGAAAAAACGGTAGTTATTGAGAGCCTCATTCTTGATGCAGATCTTTATGTCGCAGGCAAGGACCAACCGCTATGGGACTCGAGCTATCACCTTCATCCTGCTATCAAAACCCTTTCCCTCAAGCCCGAGGGCAAAAAATCCATGGACCGAACTTCTTTCAAAAATGGCTATCTCAAAGAGAAAAAATCTGACTAATTTCTCTTTTCTCATGCTTTCTTGGTTCTAACCATAGGATAGGTAAGACCTAACTCCTTGATTACTACCAAAAAACCTCCCTCATCCAAGGGCGGTCTCCCAAAAAACAAGGCTGAACCTCATCAAAGGGGCAGCTTTTTTTTAATACTCCTGACAGTGTATTATTGAAAAATGGCGAGTTTCTTGAAGCCTTCATCCATACTTGAAAGTATCCCTTCTTCATTTCAAAACACTACTTGTACTCCAGCCTGCTGAAGGTTCGCCTGCAACTCCCCAAATAACGCTCTCAAAATAATCAAAAGGTTCTCTTTTCGCTTCTCATAAACGCTGGGTTTATTGAGCTTATTATTCTTGAGCTGAGCATCAAGATCATCTCGATACATCCTCATCCCCAACGCTTTCATCGCAGTCTTGCCGACAAAGCTCAATGATCCATAGAGCCCATCCATAAAATCATTATATACCTGACGAATCTCAGCGTTTTGAATCACCAGCATCAGCTTTTCTTCCCCTTCAAAACTACGGAGCAAATGCCTTTCAACGCTCAGACTAGAGGCTAACGCGATTTTCTCGGGTGTCTTGGCGGAAATCCCAAGTGGGATAAAGATCAGCTTTCCATATTGTGCCTGAAAATGTGCAAGGAGCGCCCTCGCAGTGTGGCCGACCGATTGGTAGATAAGCGTAGAATACTGTCCCATGATACAAAAAAAGAAAATAAAGTCTGATCAGTTTTTCTGAGGTTTACTGTATCTCGAGGAAGTCAGCTGCCTTACAATGTTTGCTCTTCTTCATCCACAGCTTCCTTGAACTGCTTAAAAGTAGCGATTTTATATGAAAAAGCAAGTCGAGAAGCTTTGTAGATATTCTAGGCTTTCGTTATATTGAGTCCTCGAAGGATTCTTTAGGAGTCAACACGAGAAAACTCAACTTTCCTGCACGCTCCATGTCTGCAATCAGCTTTCTTTACTCTTTTTTAAAAAGAAAAAAGTCTGATCCCTCTCTTCATTCATCCTTTACAAAAAAGGAGAGCAAGCTTTTTGCTCAACCTTCTTATCAAGGGTTACGATGAAAATCTAGTATTACACTAGATGACGTTTGCTCTAAGCAGCGATTCTCAAAGTTTTCATCTTCTCCTTCGTTTCCGGCTTCTCAAAGAATGCAATCGCCTCTGTGAGTTCTGGTTTATTCTTTGCATATTCATGAATATCAATGCCTTTCTGATAAGCTTCACAAGCTTGAACTAAAGCTCTAGCTCCTGCCTGCGTTCCTTTCGGATGAGCATGACAACCAGCTCCCATGGTCGTGATGAAGTCTACATTTCCCATAAGGTCAATAAACGGCTTCAAAAGCGTAGGATTGAGCCCTCCAGAAATAATAGGACAACAAGTCTTTACTGCTCTCCAGCTATCATCTCTCAAAACTTCTTCATTATCTTCATCTCTCTGCACGAGTTCAATGAAATCTTTATCCGTTTCTGGAATCGTTCCCCAAGACTGTTCAAAGATATGACCAGACTTTTTCATATATCTGATTCCTTCTGCAGCCGTGATATCTTCAGCTTTATCTCCTGCCATTTTTCCCACTCCTGCGGTTCCCGTATGGATTCCAGAGGCTCCAGCGAGTCTTGCGAACTTTGAAAGCACTAGTACTGAATATCCAATAGGGTTTTCTGGTCTAGTAAACGCACCGTGTCCAGCTCTATGGAAGTGAATGAAGACATCAGGATATTTTCTTCTCAAGGTCTGCACTGCCATCCAACCTGCGGTCGTTCCATCAATCAAGAAAGCATAAGAGCCTGGTTCAAATCCTGCATTCACGATCATTTCACATCTTTCAAGCATCGTATCATAATCCGCCGCTGAAACATTGAAGGAATGCACCTTTTTTTGTCAGGTTTCTTTTACTGCTTTGTCCATGGCTTCTTTTACATGTTTCACCATTTTATCATAAGGACAAAAATCCTGATTCGCCTGCGGTTCGTCATTCTTCACGAAATCTCCTCCACCTACCCAGAAATCATAGCAGACTTCGGCATATTCAGCAGAGGTAAGCCCCATTTTCGGCTTAATAATCGTTCCAAGGATCGGTCTATTGTAGACCCCTAGGTAATTCCTCATATCTGCTAGGGTATAGCTTGGTCCATCATACTGCTCAAGCATTGCAGGTGGAAACCAGACATCGAGCAGCTTCAAAGCCTTTACTTCCTTCATTCCAAAGACATTCCCTGCGACATAAGTCAGAATATTCTGAACATTCCCCCCTCTATCAAAGAGCCTCCACGGATAAGCAATCCATACGAGTTCTTTCTCCTTGTCGAGTTTATAGACAAGAGCATTCATTTCCTTTGAGAATGCGGTTTCAGTTTCCACGAGGAAATTCGTTCCTGTAGAGGATTCTGCAGCGACTTCACAGGCTGCTTGGAGCATATTCAATTTCTTTCCTGGCTCTAAGCGGAAGACGCAGAGCATATACTGTCCATTCTTTGGGTTTGGAAGATCGAGGTTTACATAGGCAAGCTGATGATCATTTAGCGTTGCCAAGAGTTCTTTTGTGTTTGTCATTTGTGTATTATAAGTATAAAGAATAAAATCTGATTAAAGCTAGTAAGATGCATCGTTATTAGGGAACATCATTCCAAATGAGTTCTACGCTGCATTCAAGTAAGTGTCATAAAAAGCTTGTAAGGAATTTTTTCTAGGGAGATAATGCTGTTGATAGTCATTACTTTGATATCAAAAAGTCAATGGCAACAACTCTTGCCAATCTTCTAAGAAGTCTTTCCGAGCTTTTTGAGCAACACTACGCTCTCGTGACATTTTCAAAAGTGCCTTAAACTCCTTTTTAAAATCCTTTTGCTCTACTGGATGAAGTTTCTCATACTCATAAGCTAATGTAGAAAACATCTCAGTTTCATAGACATTCCTCTTTCATGTTGCACCATCTTTAAAAGGAGGCAAAGAAAGAGCAGTAAGTATAGTTGGTCCATATGCCTTTAATGCTTCTAAATTAGGAGGTATACTGCTTTTTTCTCGAGGAGTCATCGATTGAATATTTTCAATTCACATGAACGTAGTCAATAACTAAAATAGCAACCTAATCATACTCAGATTTTTTTATTTTGCAACTTTTCAGTCTTGATTTTATTTCACAAATCATTACTCTCATTCTCAGCCAGCCACAATAGCTCAATTGGCAGAGCACCGCTATCGTAAAGCGGGGGTTAAGGGTTCGATTCCCTTTTGTGGCTATTTTTTTGACTAAAAAACATTCACTGATTGTAATCCAAGCAAGCTTACAATATCTTTTATATCAAAAAAACAAGGATTCTACTCCCTGTTTTTTTTAAATGCCAACGAGCTTATCCAAAGTAAGCATCAGTAATGATTCCCTTCTCTACTGCAATATTCAAACGGTCGGGTCTGTAGTCCGCAGTTAAAGCCATGGCTTGTCCATCCTGTGAAGCGATACGAACGATTTGATTTTTTTCTGCAAACTCTTTTTGTACTTCCTCTGCAGAGCGTCCAATATAAGCTTTCGCACTTTCCTCACTTGCTTTTCCTATTTCAGCTCTATAGTACTCCCATTCATCAACTTCCTTTCCATCAATCATGCAAACTCAGTATTCACCTCAGTTTTCATCCTTTTTGATTTTGCTTTCTCCTCCCTGAGCTATGCAATATTCACTTGCAGGGTTTGCCATACCAACTTGTTGGTCTCATCCTTGCTCATCATCAAGGCATTTTGGCATTTCATATCTTTCACAGAACATTTCCGTGCAGGCAGCCTCTCCATCAGCAGTTCTTGTACAGTTGTTACATCCATCAAAAAAGCTTTGACAGGTTTCAGGAATCATTGTTTTCCAACTATCTGGATTTACGAGTTGTATCGTCGGACCTGAATTTTGAGTCCCACATCCTGCTAATAAAAGGATTGCCCCGAGGCTAAGTGTCGTCGTGAGTAACTTGTTCATCTTCATTCATAAAGAAAATAAAAAACTTCTACAAAAGAAATCGAAAAAAAATCTGAAGATGTGACATCTTTCATACTGAGCTTGAAAAAGAGGAGAGCTTTCCATACATTTAAACCCGTTTATTTTCATCCTCAGATGATGCAACTTTCCGAAATTATTGAATCCGTCCAATCGCTTCATCCAGATTTTTCTTATGAAGAAATCGCTGAACTTTGCTATGATTACCTCGCTCAATTCAACGAGAAAACCAAAGAATCCACCAAAGAAAAAAGTCTGAAAAAATACCTCAGTAAAGAATTTGGAATTCAGCGAGAAACCGAAAACCCAGGAGAAGACTTTGAAAAGCAAGTTTCGTTTTCTAGCATTCCAAGGCATCTTTTCAACTATACGAATAAAAAGAACGCTGACTACCTGATCACGATCAAGGGCTTGAGTAAGCAGCTCGGATCTACGATTCTCTTTGAAGATGCAGAGCTGAAGATCAAACCTGAGGATAAAATTGCTCTCGTGGGAAAAAACGGAGCTGGGAAGTCCACTTTCCTCAAGATTCTCCTCAATCCTGAACTCGCAGATCATGGCGAGATTGAACTTCTAAAAGACACAAAAATCTGATTTCTTTCTCAGGATTTATTTTGGGAATCAAGGGAGAGAACCGTCTTGGAAGAAATGCTCACGACATTTCCAGAGATTACGAGGAGAGTAGAGAGGCTTGAGGAGATAAAAGAGCTTTTAGACTGATGAAATGGCGATACAATTGCCTTGATTGAGGAACAAAGCGAGCATATTGAACGGATGCTGATGCATGAGGCTTATCAAAAGTATGATTTGCAAAAGGAAATTTTGAAATACTTCTGATTTACTAGAGAGCAACTGGATTTTCCGATCAAAAAACTTTCTGGGGGTGAGCAAACCAAGTTGCAAATTGCGAAATTTCTGCTTCAAGATGTGGATTTGCTGATTTTGGATGAGCCGACCAACCATCTGGATATTGAGGGGATTCTGTTTATTGAGCAGTTCTGCCAGATGTGGAATAAAGCGCTGATCTGCATTTCTCACGATAGGAAATTTCTGGCTTCTGCATTCACCAAAACGATAGAAATTAAAAACAAAAAGCTGAATCTCTACTACTGCGGGTATGAAGACTTTTTGAGAGAAAAAGAAAAAAGGGCTGAACTCCAGCTCAAGAATTATACTACCCAGCAGAAATACCTTGCTCAGCAGGAGAAATTCATTGAGAGATTCCGCTACAAATCTAGTAAAGCCGCCCAGGTGCAAAGTAGAATCAAAATGCTGGATAAAATGGATCGTATTGAGGCTCCAGAAGAGGAAATTTCAGCACATACTCCAAATCTTCAGGTCAAATGGAGACTTCCAGAGACCTTGATCAGACTTTCTGAACTTTCTGTTGGATATGGGCAAACTGTGCTAGTCAATCTGCCTCGTGAACTGGAAATTACCAAAGCGATGAAAATCTGAATTATCGGAAAAAACGGAGTAGGAAAGACGACTTTGCTCAAAACACTACTTGGTCAGCTCAAACCTCTGTATGGCGATGTGCGAATCCATGAAAAAGTCAAGATTTGATTTTATTCCCAAGTCGCTGATGACCTAGACTTTCAAGCAACGATTACTGAAGAGCTCGTTTGACCTTGAGTTTCATTTAAGGAGGCAATGGGATTTCTTGGGGCTTTGCTCATTGATCCAGAAAAAGCAGACCAAAAAATCTGAACGCTTTCAGGAGGCGAGAGATCCAAGGTCGCTCTAGCAAAAATGCTCCTTGCTCATCCGGATATTGTAGTGATGGACGAACCAACCAATCATCTAGATTTGACTTCTAAAGAGGCGATCAAAACGATGCTCGCAGATTTCAATGGCGTTTCCTTGATCGTTTCGCATGATAGAGATTTTTTGGAAGCAACTTCAGAGCTTCTCTGGGTGATCAAAGAGGGCAAATTGACCGTTTTTCATTCCTTTGAGAGAGGATTTGATGAGATGAGAAGCAGGAATATCTGAGATGACAAATAAAAGAAACTCCTTGATTTTTGCTGGAAAATAATTATAAAAAAGTCCATATAATAAAAGAAAAAAACACTAATAAACAACATAAAATGAAAACAAAAATAATAATGATTGTTTCCATTTCGAAAAATGGACTAATCGCAGGAATGGGAAAGGGGTACCTGACTCCGTGGCCCATGAGAAATGATGAAGAGAGTTTTAAAGAGACTGTTAACGGGAAATTGGTTGTTGCGGATGAGCAGGTATGGAGATTATTGACCCACCGAAAATTGCTCAAGAATTGCAAAAGCCTTGTCCTGAGCCTTGGCAAAAGAACACACTTGCCACAATCAGTCCCTGTAGCAGAAAGTGTTGAGGAGGTAATCTCCTATGCAGAGAAAACATCGCAAGATATTGTAGTTGTAGGAGGAATGGAGGTTTATCAAGCTTTCATGCCTTCAGTATCGAAAGTATGTATAAGCCGGATTTGTGGTCTGGTTGAACGTAGTACCGATTCTGTATATTTCGATGAGGAATTGCACAATTCCATTCGAGAGAATTTCGATAAAATCTTCGATGACGTGATGGAACGAGATGAGCAAAATCCCTATCCTATTCTATCTACAAAAGAATAAACTAAATTCCAAAAAAAATGAACGAATATCTAGAAGAGTATTTAGCATTCCTGCGTTCTATCGTAGATGATGGGAAACCAGGAAAAGATCCTGAGTGTATATCTTTGTGGGTCTACAAGTTGCAAATCAAGCTAAACCAGCAAGAGAATAGGGAAATCTCCAACTTTCCTTTGCTTAGCTCTCCAAGGGTGGATTTTGAAGCCGTTTGTAAAGCGGTGCTCTCCATGATAGAGAAAGCACTCACTTCTGATTCGGCGCAAAACCCAGACGAAAGTGGAGCTCCAATACCTCAAACGCTTCGAAAGGTAATTGATTTGATCATCAATAAGCCTAAGGACTGTTCTATGATCTTCAACGATCCAGAGTCAACAGGTGCTAGTTACCATTTTACAGTGAGTAATGGCACTCTTAACCTAGTCGTGAGGCGTGAAGGTGATGATAATGATGTGATTGATGCAGTTCCCAGTGAAATTGCCAAAGCTGCACTTTTCTTGTGTCTGATGGCACATGTCACGGGAAGGGTGCCAGGAACTATTTACTTCTTCTTTGTTGATCCCCATATCAGGAAGGAAGAATATGAGCGGTTAAAGAAGCAATTCGGAGAAACTTCAGTAGCTGGTTCTGAGCCAGGATCGTCTCCTCGTCTTTGTCTTAATCCCGAGAAAAAAGCGATAGGAGATATTAAACGGTCTGATATCCAGCTTTACGGATTAAGTCCTCAAGTCAGAGGATCATAGTCCGGTATATTTCAAAAAAACGGAGTCTGAATCCAGATTTCCGTTTTTTGTATAGTTTGTTTTATTCATATTGGATGAAGAGCACAATAGGGCAGTGATCAGAACCCATTACCTGATCATAATGCATCATAGTCCCAAGTTGAGCTCTCATATTCTCAGAGACTCGGAAATAATCAAGTCTCCAACCTACATTTCTTGGTCTCGCTCCTGCTCTATAGCTCCGCCACGTATATTTCTCTCATAGTTCTGGGTTCTGCAGCCTAAAAACGTCGATCAATCAGCTTGCCTCCATTGCATCCATTTCAGCTCTTTCAATAGGAAGAAATCAGATCGAGTTTTCATTTTCCTTTGGCCTTGCAATATCAATTGGACGATGGCAGATATTGAAATCTCCAGTGGTGATGACTTTCTTCCCCTCTTTTATCTTCTGCTGCACAAACTCCTGATATTGCTTGTAAAAATCCAGCTTATAACTCAACATTTCAGTTCCATCAGCACGATCTCCGCCATTAGGAAAGTAAATATTCAACAGTAAAAAATCTGACCATTCAACCGCAGTCACTCTCCCATCATCATTAAAACATCCAGGTTTTTCGAAAGCACTATGCTTTGCTAAGATTGGAAGTGACTTCTTATAAAAGATTGCTGTCCCCGCATAGCCGGGTCTTTCGCTACGATGCCAAATATAGTCATAGTCCTGCATTGCAAATCTGATTTCTGTTGGTAACTGATACTCAAATGCTTTCACTTCCTGCAGACAAAGTACATCAGGATTCTCTTGCTTCACAAAATCAAGAAAGCCTTTTTGAAGTACAGCTCTAATCCCATTAACATTTCGAGAAATAATTTTCATAGTACCTTTCGTAGAATAAAAGTTCTTCGGTTTCCAGTTGACTCAAATTTCGTAAGAGCTCCATTTTTGTGTGGCTTACTCACTTTTCTTTCCTTTTTTACGTTTCTTGACAAAACGCCATCTTTCAAAAAAAAACTACCTTCCCCACTATATGAAAGTCTGAATAAAATTCCATCACTTTTTACCACAAAAAATATCCTGATCTAATCCTTACAACCAAAAAAAGAGCGTTGATAGCGCTCTTTCATCAAAGGTTTTCTAGAGAGTTTTTTTTATGCAACAGCACTGGCATATTCTTCATTGACTTGTCCTTTCTTTGCAAATTCCTCAACGGTTTGCTCTTTAAAGCAAACTCAGCTAAACTTTTCGTAATCTTTCAGACTTCTCTCCTTCCCCAATCAATAACGATTGAGGAATCTAATCACAGCATCATTGTCACTGTTTTCTATTCCCAAAAGATGCTTATGACGAGCAACAGACAATCCCCTTAAATTATCTGAGCGCTTATTGTCCTCCCAGTGTCTCACTCTTTTCCGAGCTGGATTATTATCGTAATAATGTCGAGCAATAGATTTTTGAGGAGCATAGATATTATAGCCATGCGTCCATAAACGTGCAGCATAGGTTTGCTCTTCTCCATTAAAGTAGAGGAAGGGATCATAAGGAACCTCTCTAAAGGCTTTCCCAAGTCCAAAAATAAATCCACCTCCTACAAATGCTATTTTTTGAGGTTTTTTAGGTCTTTCTCGAGAACTATGGCCTTTAACTATTGGTAGCTTATAATCTTCATAAAACTCTTGGCACTCAAAACTGATAAAATATTCATCTTTCAAAACCTCATCATCTCCAAAAGGCATAGCATAGTGTGAGAGAATGGCTTTAGAGTCCTCAAGCCCTTTTCGCATTGCTTTGACTTCAGTATCCCAATTTTTTAGCAGCCTACAATGGCTATCTAATTGTAAAACAAACTTCTGATCTTTAAAAAGATGCTCGTAAACATAGGCTCTTGCCCAGCAACATCCTCTTGATAAGGTATGATCAATGCAACGTTCCTCCACTTGAGGATAATCCTCAGGAGCAGCAAGCATACAAGCCTGATCCTGCTCAAAATCTACTTGGTTCAAGATTCAAATATCAATCAACTCAGGATGCTCAGCATTTTCCAATAACGATGCCACGGTCCTCGGCAACTGTTTGTCTCTATACGACGCAATGCAGACGAAAATTCTTTCCATTTCTCCTTCTGTTAGATACTAAAAATTGCTATTCCAAGTATAGCCAATTCTGGCGAAAAAAGCAAATTCTGACAAAGATAATAACAGAAAAAATCTGAAAGAAGCAGGAGATTCAGCTCCTACTCTTGAGAAATATGCAAAGAAAATATACACAAATACTGCTGTGGATGTGTTGCTCACTCCCATCTGGAGAAAAATAATAAGAGCAACGATTTGTCTGATTCACGCATAGGCAGAAAAGCTAATTTTTATTATTTCTTACGTGATGAAACCGAAAAGAAGATCTGATTTCTTTTTTTTACGAAAAAATGTCGCCAAAGCATTTTTCATCCAGCAATAGTGATTTTATCCTGAGTTTCTTCCTAGGACTAATACAAGTCCTCAACAACTCCTGCGAGGATTTTAGGACCATGCTCGGTAATCAGCACGGTATATTCCCATTGTGCTCCCAAATCACCTTTTCTACAGTAAAGATTTCGATCGCTCTCATGATAGACTACATCATCGGAATTTACCGCAGTGATCGGTTCCAAAGCAACCACCATTCACGGAATCCATTGAATTTTTTTCATCTTGGCGTTCGGATAGTTGTAGAAATGAGGCAGTTCGTGAACATCGTTACCCACGCCATGTCCTGTCAGTGTTTTTATGATTTCAAACCCATTATTCGTAACATGATTATAAACCGCTTTGGAATAGTCGTAAGCGAAACCGCCAACCTGAATGCTCGCTATCCCGCGATCAAGCGCTTCTTTAGTTACCTTGATAAGTTCTGCTCCGAGCGGATTAAGTCCTGCATCACCGATAATCATAGAAATACAAGCATCAGAGACACCCTTTTTATACAGAATCCCCGTATCAATCTTCAAGAGATCGCCATTTTTTAATACCGTTTCGTCAGGAATCCCATGGACAACGCAATCATTTACAGAGAGGCAAAGATTTGCTGGAAATCCCTCATATCCCTTAAATGCTCCTTTGAGATTCCTTGTATCCAACCATTGCTGGGAGAGTTCCTCGACTTCAAGGAGGCTCATTCCCGCTTTCGTATGGTCTTTGAGGTAATGGAGGAGTTCAGTAAGGTATGCACAGGAATCTGTGATGTTTTGAATTTGTTCAGGGGTTTTGATCAGATTTTTCATGGGTTTCACGACGAAAAATAAAGGAACACTACGAAAAGCTATGTTATTATCACCAAAAAAGAAAAGAATCGAGCAGAGGAGTGGCTCTTCCTCTGTTTTTTTAAAAGAAAAAAATCAGATAGTTTTCAGAGATTTGTCAACGGAGGAGGATTATTTACTTCCCGTGGATCAGAATCCCCCGGCTCCTCTTACTGAAGGATAAGCCTCTTCAAAGTTCGTAAACAGTTCAGGATCGATCTTGATCTGAAGTGCTGGGATCTCGGAGGTCCCAAATTGTTGAGTGCCTCGATAATGCGGACAAAATTCGATCTGACAAAGTCTCGCTCCCTGCTCAATTTCTACAGGCTGGTTTGTGAAATTATAGAGCTGCATCAAATATTCGCCTCTGTAATCAGAATCCACGAGCCCTACACTATTAGCAAGTTGGAGTCCCTGCTTGATCGGGAGCGAGGACCTCGCATAAATTTTACAGCATCGTCCGGTAGGGATAAAGGTTTTTAGCCCACTTTTGACGAGTTTGACTTCTCCAGGAGCAATACTCAGACTTTCTGCTGCTTTAATATCCCAGCACATCGCCTCCGGAGTCTTCCTTTCTGGGACAAAATTCTCATGACTGGCACAAATGACAATAGTTTCCATAATCTTGATCACAAACTAAAAAACGACCTCAAGCATAAGCAATTTAAGCACTAATACAAGGAATTTTTAAGGCAGACTTTATGCCGCTTCAACGAACATCGTTTTACTCCTATAATGAAGTGCTTCCATGAGATGTCCGACTTTGAGATCAGGATTTCCTTCCATATCCGCGACGGTTCTCCCCAATTTCAGTAATCTATGAATCACTCTCCCAGAAAGCGTAAGCTTCTCAGCCACTTGCCTGAGAAAATCTTTACTCTCGCTATCAAGCTGAATAAAATGATCAAGATCTTTTGCTGTCATCATGGCATTAGTCTGGATTCAGCTTCCTTTGAAACGGTCGTTCTGGATTTCTCGAGCTTGGATGACTTGTTTGCGGAGTTCGGATGAAGATTGATGCTGCCCCTGTGTCAGCAAGGAGTCGACCTTCTCCCTCGGGATTTCTAGGATCATATCGATCCTATCTAGTAAGGGACCAGAGATTTTGCTTTGATATCTTTTGATGTCATTGAGACTACAGGAACAAGTCTTCTCGCGATCTTTGTAGTAGCCACATTTACAAGGGTTCATCGCTGCGATAAACATGACATTTGCTGGATACTGCACGGTTCCATTGACTCTTGAGATATTAATGATTCCATCTTCTAATGGTTGCCTAAGCACTTCGAGCACCTCTCTTGGAAACTCCGGGAGCTCATCAAAAAAGAGAATCCCTTTGTGTGCGAGAGAAACCTCTCCAGGCGTCAAGTTGCTTCCACCTCAAATAATAGAAACCTTGGAAGCAGTATGATGCACTTGTCTAAAGGGTCTCTGGATCACAAGAGGAAGGTCTTTGTTAAGCTTCCCTACAACAGAATAAATCTGACTCACTTCAAGGATTTCGGAAGTATCCAAGGGTGGAAGAATTGTTGGAAGTGCCTTACTCAAAAGCGTCTTTCCACTACCGGGAGCCCCGACCATGAGGAGATTATGGAGTCCTGCTGCTGCGATACTGAGCGCTCTCTTGGCAACGATCTGCCCCTTAATATAGGCAAAATCAGATTCCAAGCTTTGTTGTTGTGAGCTGAGCTCGTCGAGATTTTTTGCATTACGAAGGTGGGGAAGTCCCGTCCCCTTTAGGAGAAAGTCAACGATCTGCTGAAAATGGCTGAGAGGTACAATAGTAATGTCCGAAATATATTCTAACTCATAGCTATTCTCTGCCGGCACGAAAAAAACTTGATAGCCTTTCTTTTTGGCAGAAATGACGCTAGGAAGGAGTCAGTTTACTCTCTTTACACTTCCGTCCAGCCCTAGCTCTCAGAAAAAAAGAAACTCCTGTATCCTATCATAGTGTGCAACTTTACCTTCCATGATGAGGCAGAGTAAGGCAACTGCCATAGGGAGATCAAAGGCGGTTCCCACTTTTTTGAGATCGCTGGGAGAGAGATTGAGAATGAATTTCCTCTTGGGAAGGTCGATCCCGACATTCCTAAAACAGGCTCTTATTCTTTCTTTTGCTTCTTTGATCATCAGATCAGGAAGCCCAATGATTTCGATTGTAGGGAGTGCTTTGCTGCTGTCAGCCTCTACGGTAATTTCCTGCCCCAGAAGCCCGAGCGTATTAAAAGTTTTGATACGTGCAATCATCAACAAAGAAAAGGAGTCTAAATCATGATACCCAAGTAAAAAGAAGTAAGTATCAGTCCAACCATACTTTTATATACAAAAAAATCAAGTGAAAGTTGTTCTTTCTTTGTTGTCAAAAAAAAGTTTGATAAGGTGTCTTTACTAAGAAGGCGAATGATAGATTGCTTTCAATTTTCACAAAACAATCTTGAAGCAAGGCACCCCTTCTACCACTTCAGGTCCTTCAATCCCAGAAAATTCATAAATTGCAACCGGAGAATCCGGTTGATAGCCATTCTTGATATGCACCTCGTCAAAATGCTTTGCCTGCCCATTAGAAAAAAGCCTTGCTCTCCAAAAAGGCTTTGCTTCTCTGTATTTATACTGGCATCCATGCTCCAAGAGGTCCTGAAAACCTTCTTTACAGGTCCTCAGTGTAAGGATTTGTGCTTTCATCACAAAAAGGAGATAAAAATCAGTGTTTATATAATACTATGGCTAATCATGTCCTCCACAGCAGCAACAACCACCACCATGAGTATGCCCCTCCTCGTCAGGTAGCTCCATGGATTGCAATAAACTCCTTACCATAAAGTCAAAAACCTGATCATCAGAAACGGTTTCTCCTGCCATTGCTTCAATAATTTTTTTGAGCTTCGTAAATTCTTGGTAGCTACGTTCGCTGATTTCAAGGGCTTGCATTTTCATCGTTGGAATCGAAAAACAAAGTAAAAAAATCACTCTCCAGAGCTTTAACCTCTCACAAACACTTTCTCTGAATACTGACTCAGGATCTTTTTCGCAGTATCGAGATTCTGGCTTGTTGCTGCATGCACACCTTCCAAAGGATATTTCCATCCAAGCTTGTCCCACTTGGATTTTCCTAGATTATGATAGGGCAAAATCTCAATCCTTTCCATAGCAGTTCTGGTCTGCAGGTATTTTCCTAGTGTATGGAGGTCTTCTTCATCATCTGTATAGCCAGGCACGAGGACATACCTGAGCCAGTAAGGTTTCTTGATCTCGTCGAGATAATCCAGTGTCTTCAACGTATTTTCGTTGCTCTGTCCTACGAGCTTGAGATGTTTTTCTGGATTGATGTGCTTCAAATCAGGCAAAATCAGATCCGCCAAGCTCAAAACCTCTCTTGCTTCTGGATTCTGCCAAAATCCATTCGTATCAATACAAATATGGAACCCTTCAGCTTTCAATTTTTGGACTACAGGCAGTAAGGCTGCTGCTTGGGTAAGCGGTTCCCCTCCAGAAAAGGTGATCCCGCCCTTCTCTCCAAAGTATTCTCTTTGCTTTACTGCTTGGAGGAGAATATCATCTGCGGTTCGATGCTTTGCATTCTCGTTTTCAAGCGGAATCGTGTCCGGATTATGACAATACTGGCATCTAAACATACACCCTTGCAAAAAAACCACCAATCTGATCCCAGGACCATCTTGCGTCGCAAAAGTTTCTATAGAATGAACGTTGAGCATAGCGTAAATAATAGGGATAGGAAGATAAAGCGTTTCTCGATAAAAAAAGCATCAAATATTGAGATCAAAAGCACTGCTAGTTTCTAAACCAGAAGAAAAAATCTGAAAGTATCAAGCGGTCATCTTTTCCTTAGCGAGTAAAGCTTTATACATTCCCTCGCTAGTAATCTTGTTCGAAGAAAATTCCTCCAAATGCTACAAAACCCGATAGTCAACAATCAGATTTCCTCCTTTTTTCTTAAATAACTTCAATTTGATATCCGCTAAGCTGAGAAGCAAGCTTGATATTGCAGGCACCTTTACCGATAGCGAGTGATTTCTGTGATTCTTCTACTCTCGCAGTCACTTTCCCGTTGTCCTTAAACTCAAGACTCTCTACTTGTGCAGGTTTGAGAAGCCTTGTAATCAATTCCTTTGGATCGTCAATATCTTCGATGAAATCAACCTTTTCTCCATCAAGCAATGAAAGTACCGTATTGATTCTGTCTCCTTTATGTCCGACAAATACTCCCACTGGATCAATGCTCTCATCTGTGCTGGCTACCAAGATTTTAGTCCTCTTTCCAGCGACTCTTCCAATCTTTTCTATCGTTACGATTCCTTCTTCAAACTCAGGAACGATCTTTTTGAGGATCGCTTCTACATAATCTGGACTAGATTGAGTGATTTCGAGGGTAATACTTCAGGCTTCTTTGCTAATTTTCTTGAGGAAAACAAAAATTTCTTCTCCTACTTCATAAGGTCTATTAGGAATCTGACTCTCTGGAGGAAGCACCACCGTTGTCCCTTCAATATCCAGGATTACACTATCTGTATGCACTTTGATCACCTTCGCTTTCAAGAGCTGCCCTTCTTTATCCTGAAACTTGTCATAAAACCTTTCTCTTTCAATATTTTTGATCCCCTGTTTGATCGTCTGTGCAGCAGCTTGTGCGGCAATCCTTGAAAGTTCCATGCTCTGAGGAGTAATATTGATTAGCAACTGTTCTCCGAGCTCAATATCTTTCCTTTCTTTCCTCGCATCAGCCAAAAGAATCTGGGTGTCTTCTTCCTCAATCTCTTCCACAACAGTCAAAGCCTTATAAATACTGATAGTCCCGTCATTTTCGACATTAACGACGATTTCTGCTTTCCTAAATTCTGGAAAATCCTTTTTAAATCCTGATTTGATTCCTGCTCTAATAATTTCCATCACTTGATAGGGATCTAATCTATATTCTTCCACAAGATGCATAATTGCTGCCTGAATACTTTTTCCATCCAGTTTCATTGACTGTTGTATTTATTAAGTAAAAAATAAGTTCCTTCCCACTTTAGTTATTCTCGCTAGTTTTTCAAGAAGAAAAGAAATAAAGAGGAAGTCTGAATCCCACCCATCCTTGTAGTTCCCACTAAAATGACGTTCTAAGAGAAACCACACCCTGTAGTTTGGAGTAAAATGACGATTTTTGCAAATCTCCTACAGAGGCTTCATTCTTGCAGACAGCTTTTAGTGAAAATTATAGTTGCAACCACTTTTTAAAACATTACAATGCATCCGCACTTGTAATAAAATATGAATAAATTAAAAAAAGAAAGGGTAAACAAATGAAAGCCAAGAAGATTGCATCAGTATTGATGCTTATTGGAATGTTCGCGGTTGTAGTTCTCTTGAGCTCCTGCGAGAAACAAGAAGTGGAAGAAGTTGTAGTTACTTCTTCGAATCAACAAGCTAGAGAGCAAGCATCTCCTGATAGCTCGGTTGCTCTACGAGCGGCAACTCTGGCGAGTGATGTAACCTACTACTCGATACCCGGAGTTGGTGTGCGGACGGCTAACAGTTCTCGGAATTTACCAATTAAAGGTATTTGTGGAACTGCTGAAGGAGGTGTCATCAAGGCTCGAGTTACTCGACAAGTGAATGGAACCTTTGAAGTGGAGATTATCAAACAGAATCGAGGTTTCTTCATGGGGATGGGAGTTGCTTATATTAAAGCAGGGTCTCCCTGTGGTGGGATTGCGAGTCAAAAGTCCTATTCGGCATTCTCACAAAGTATAAAACTTTCATTCTCTGCAACATTTAACACGGGATATGCTCATTTCTACCCCATGGTAATTGATCAGAGAACGGGAGTCCGTTACTATGCAGAACCAGTTCTTATATCTAGTTCTCCTCTGTTTGATTCAAAGAACGAGTATAGTCAGGGAGAGGCACTTGCGACCGCTAATGGAGTAACAGTAAAAGCTGCGGGGAAAAAGCTTTATGATGCGAATGAATTGAGTGTTCAATGTACTGAATTTTGCAACCGCTATTATTCCCAAGTTTACAAGAAAAATATTGTAAATAAAGGAAAAAATGGAGGACATGGAAGAGATTGGTATAGAGAAGCATCAGCAAAGGGCTTAGATGCTTTCCCAAAT